>ERZ772932.25-NODE-25-length-98977-cov-20.556610_pt1 | contig 98977 bp, 98 predicted proteins | sample MGYA00511684_ERZ772932 | MGnify/ENA primary metagenome ERZ772932 (study PRJEB29015, sample SAMEA2738078) | human oral metagenome | biome: human oral; feature: human-associated habitat; material: saliva | place: China | collected 2210 ...
TCTATTGCTCTCGGAACTAGGGTTTTCAAAAATTGATTTTTAATGGTAACTCAGGCTAGGATAGTTTTACCTTTAATAAGTGGTATTTTTATTAACAAGGATTTTAAAGAATACTGGGAGCCGGTTCAAAATCAAATCTAAAGCATTTTTTAGTTAAAGCTCTTAACGGTAAAATAAATATAAACATAAAACAATATAGGAGAAAATAATGGATAAAAATACATTGGTAATTGGTATACTCTTATCTTTATTCGTAGCTTTGATAATTTATTCAATTTTCAAATCTAAGATTACTAATAATCTTTTAAAGAATATTCTGATAGGTGTAATTGTGCTACTTGGAGTTATCTCTCCAACATTCATAGCTTTGACAGTTAATTCACTGATAACGCCTGACAAGGTGATGAATAAAAAATATGAACAAGCGTTCTTAGATAATGCAAGAAAAGAACTGGCTAAGGAGTATCCTAATAAGCTATATTCTCCTAATAAGAAAGTAAAAGGGAATGACGAGTTTAGCAAACAGGGCGCCATTGACAGTTTAACAAGTCTACTTAACGATGTTAGACAGAAACAATCAGTAACTGAGGTTAAAGATAGATTTAATAATTTAAACAAAGATAACTCTCAGCTAACTAGCATTGTCAATAAATCTGTTATAGATAAGTATTATCTTCCTGACACATTGAATAATGATAATATGGTAGTTAATACAAGCCTAGCATTGTTGAGCATTACATCTATGATTCCTAATAATGAAGTAACGCCTAGTATAGTGAACCTAGAAGATGTTGTGTTTGATAAATATTCAAAGACAGCTTATATTCCTCTAGATATTTATACAGGTCGCTTTAGTGGATTATCGTTTGAGTTAGTTTATAAAGATGGGCAATGGAAGTTGAATCCATACTCTTTAATGAGAACTATTCAGCTATCAGATTACATTACATCTAATCAAAATACAGGAGAAAATAAATAGTGGTTATACTAAAGGTAATTTTATATAATATCCGTTCACATAAGAAGCTTATTTTTGAGCCTGCAACAGAAGGCTTAACAGTTATCTCAGGACATAACGGAGCGGGCAAGTCAACTATAATTAACGCTTTTGCTTGGTCTTTATTCGGGGCTAAAGCTCAAGGAGTAAAAGTAAAGAACTATGTTAAAGAGGGAGTTAATCCTAAAACAGAATATGTAGGAGTAGAATCTTTTATCGCAGTAGGAGATAGAGAATACAAAATCGAAAGAAGAATACTTACTCCTGCTGGTGGAACTATCTGTAATATATACTCCAGACCTCTAAACTCAGATAATGAGTATACTCTAGATTGTGGTCCGGGTGTTGTACACTCAGAGAGCTTTTTAAGGAATCTATTAGGGTTTGACGAAAAAGGTTTTTATTCATCAGCTTTTATCCAACAGAAGCAAGTGGACTTAATCGTATCAGCAGGACCTAGAGAAAGAGGTTCTATCATTGAGAAGATGATAGGTGTACGCTCTATTACAGAAGCCTTAACAATGGCTAGAGAAGAACTCAGAGGACTACAAAAAGCTCTATCTATCATACAGACAGGAAGTATAGAAGAACAAGAGCAAAAAGTAGAGAGGCAGAAAGAACTTGTTATAGAGCTAACAGGCAAGCTAAAATCTGTAAAAGTAGACAGTGAAAAGATAGTAAGTGAGCTTACAGAGTTAGAGAAAAAGTATCTTGCTGAAAGAGATAAGCAAGATAGATACAATGCTCTATCTCAAGAGTTAGCTTTACTTAATAATGATAGTAAGAACAAAAATGAACGCCTAGAAGGACAGATGAAGCTATTAAAGTCTTATGATGGCAATGTATCATTTTCAGAAGATTTTTACAAGCAGGTAGAGGCTGAGTATAACACATCTAATAAAGAATACTTAGAGCTTTCTACTAAGCTGGGCATTATAAGTAAACAGTTATCAGACTATGAGAATATTCTGAATACTCCAGTAGACAAGGAAGCACCTAAGCTATATAAAGAGAAATCTGAAAGACAGGTGTTCCTAAGAAAAGAACTAGATAAACTAACGGCTGACTGTATGAGAGTAGAAGAAGATATAAAGAAAGCTGAGGAGTTTACTAAAGAAATTAACGAAGGTGTAGCTGTTTGCCCATATTGTCGCTCAAAGATTACTAACCTAGAAGAGGAAAAAGCTAGACACGAGTCGGCTGTTAAAGAGCTAAAAGAATCTCTAATAGAAATGCAGAATAGAAAAAGCTCATACTTAGATGAGAATAACGCTGTACTAGATACGCTTATATCTTTACAGACTGAGTTAGATAAGCTGTCACATCAGAAGATAGCCTCTGAGCAGATAAAGGTAGTGAAGAAAGAACACGACACTATAAAGAATGAATTAGAGATAAAAGGTAAGCTAGTAGAGGTTCAGAGAAAGCAACTAGAAGAACTAACATCAATCAAGTCACAAGTAAAGGCTATTGAAACAACAAAAGCTAACATCAAGAACTTGAATAGCTCATTAATAGAAACATCAAAGAGCATTGTTGATAAGCAAGCTGAGATTGACGGCTTAAAAGCTCTAGACAAAAAGTCTTTTAGAGAGTTAGAGAAGAAGTACGATGTTACAGCTAAGAGTAAAGCAGAATCTGATTTATTAATTGCAAACATAGAAAGAGATTTAGGTATAGCTAAAGCAACAGGCAAAGGATATCTAGAAGAACTGAAAGCTCAGAAGAAGGCTGCCGAAGATTATGCAAAAATCTCTAAGCAACTTAATATAATGCACCAGTCCATTAAATCACTAACTGACTTTAAAGAGTTAAGAATTAAGACAAGTATTCCATCTCTATCAGGAATAGCAACAGACATCTTAACTAAGTTTACTGATGGAGCATTTAATAAGTTTATACTGAATGAAGCTTTTGAAACATCAGTAGGAACATACGATGGTAAGATTAGAGATATTTCAACCTTATCAGGTGGCGAAGAATCAGCAGCCGCAATAGCTCTAAGATTGAGTATTGCACTATTCTTGAGTGAGGGAACTAAGAGTTTACTTATCTTAGATGAAATACTAGCCTCAATGGACGAGAATAGACAACAGTTAATCCTAGAAACTATCAAAGACTTGCCTAATGCACAAGTTATATTAGTTGCCCATTCACAGGTGGCTAACTCATACGCAGATAAACTAATAACCTTATAGTGATATTTTCTCTATGTAGAAAATCTATAAGGAGATTGAAATGGCAAGCAAAATTAAAGATGTAATAGATAAATGCCTGATAAAAGATAATACTATTAGTGAACTAGAAATGAACGGCACTAATAGTATCTTTATCAGAAGAAACGGGAAAAGGGAAGAGATAGCTAATGTATTCTCAGATTTAAGAGAATATACTGACAATACAGTAGAGTTAGCTAGAATAATCAATCCTGATGATTCACTAGAGTTTTTAACAGAGGGGAAGTTAGACTTAGGTGAGAGTGGCACAGCTAGAGTGCATATAGTGTGGCCTCCTGTTAGTGATGTTCCTCTAGTTACAATAGCTAAGAAGTCAACATCGCTAACTACTCTAGATGAGATTTTTAAAAGTGGCTCAATGTCCTTTAAAATGCTGAACTTTCTTAAAGCTTGTGTAGAAGCTAGATTTAATATAGTATTCTCAGGTTCAACAGGCTCAGGAAAGACGACCTTTTTAGAAGCAATGACTAAAGAGATTCCTAAGTCAACTAGAATAGGAGTTGTAGAGGATTCTCCTGAGTTAAATCTTATTCAAGATAATGTTTGTTATCTAAGGTCTACTCCTTGGAAACCGGGTATGGACTCAAATAAAGAAGTAACAATGGATTGGTGTGTAAGACAAATCAACAGAATGAGAACTGACTTACTAATCATAGGAGAAACTAGAGGTAAAGAGTTCAAAGAGTTTATTACAGCGAGCAACTCAGGTATGGAAGGCTCTATGACAACACTACACGCAAACTCACCTAGATTAGCATTACAAAAAATGACTCAATTTGTTATGGAAGCTCAGCCTCAACCTGTACAGATAATAAATAAATCAATAGCTAACACAATAGACTTAATCGTTCAGTTGGATAAGAATGAATTAGGTGAGTACAAGACAACATCTATTGAGAGTATTTCAAATACTCTAGGAACAGATGAGGCTGCTACAATAGCAACAACGCCTTTGACAAGGTATAATCCTACTATTAAGTCTTGGGATGATAGGTTCTTAATCTCTGATAAGATGAGAGCAATCTTTAATTCACTAGGCTATGATACAAATACATTTATGAAGTCTGGTAGTAGACAGTCTAGTGAAAATAATCTGAAAAATTACTTTAAAAGATAGGAGAAATATATGCAAAATACAATCTTACTAATTCTTGCAGGAGTTTTAGGTGTAGTTATTATAAGCTATACACTAGTTACACTAGTAAGACTACTAAGAGCAAGAAAGACAGAGTTAGTACTGCCTAATGTAGATGAGCTTGAGAAACCTATGTTATGGAACACTGTATCTCATACAGAAAGTTTGACATCTTCTAAAAAGTCTGACAAAACAGAAATCAAAATCAATAAAGAGATAACTAACGATGAAATGATTTATATGTTTGATGAGATTCTAGGTGATAGTAGAAAGAAGATTACTGTTAAGAGATTATCTCCAGACTTTATTACAGCTACATCTGAATACTCAGAAATAGGCAAAGAGGGAGAACAGGTTACTAAAAAGACAACTACTCCAGCTTATAACATTAAGAGCAAAGAAGGCTCTAACTTTGATGAAATGCTATCAGAGGTTGATAAGATGATGGACGATGAATCTTACTCAATTAATGATGTTGATGAGAGGGCTAAAAGAGTACAGAAAGCTCTTGATAGAGCAAAGGAACTAATAGAAAAAGGAGATAGCATAGATGAGTAATTCGCTATTTGATGTGCCTACCACAGGGAAGAAAAAAGACTTTATCAGAGTTGACTTTAATAGCAACCTGCAACAGGAATGGGATAGAATATTCGATGAAGAATATAAGAGGGTTACAACAAAGACAGGAAGAAATATAACAACTGATAAGAGCTTACTCAAAGAGAGAGCTTTAGCAGCCTTAAGAGTTCAGCTTGGTACAGTTAGTATTACAAAAGACTTTCATTTAACGAATAAAGAGTACTTTATAGACTCCTCAAAGGTTGAGTTTGATAAAGACTTAGTCTTGTTACCAAAAGAAGTAATGATAACTGAGAAGATTCATATAGACGAAGTAAACAAAGAGTTTAACAAGTCTATTTTAAATATGTTTAGAACAAGTGCATTTTGCACTGTATTAGGAGGATAATATGTCTGAAATTAAATATGGTAGACCTTGGGTTGGTATGGGAAGAACTAACGCTAAAGAGGGAGCTAAAAAAGGTGAGATTATAGATAAAGTATTTCAATTAACTGGAGTAAACAAGGGTGTCATTAAAGATGTACTAAATGCTTTTACAGATGTCGCTCAAACAGAAATGGTTATGGAAGGTGTCTTTAATTGGCCTGGCTTGCCTACAGTTACTAGAGTTCACTTACAGGGAGCTAAAAGGTATCAGTCTGATATAGATAAGACTATTTTATATCCTGATACAGCTTACTTAAGAGCAAAGGTTCCTGAGCCTGTTAAGAGTATGCTTAGAGGAGTTTATAGAGAACAGTTGAAGCTAGAAAATGGGTTAACTGATGAAAATTGGTGGGAGCCGTATGTATACTGTGATGGCGATTGGAGAGAAAAGGAATAAGTCGTTTTACTAGGGGCCAGCTTATGCTGGCCCTCTTTTTAACACGATATTTCAAGTATACTAAAACTGACTAAAGGAGAGGTTATTGATAACTAAATGAAGATAAATAAATTAATAAAAGCCTGCATAGCTATAATGAGTGCAAGTGTAATAGTATTACCTCAAATGGTATCTCCTGTAGCTATAATAGCCTCTGCTGATGATGAGGGAGAAGATAGTAAAAAGAGCGATTTTATCAGTGGTATCAAAGGTGCAGGCTACGGCGAAAGTTTTTCTAAAGACTTAGATAGAGCTGGAAAAGATTACTCAAAAGAGAAAACATATACAGTAGACTGGTATATTAACTATATGTTGAGACCGGGCAACTATATCAATGACATAAATGAGTACGCTCCTGTTAAGAGCGATACTATAAAAACTGATGAAACTGTTGTACACGAAGTAAATGGTAAGAAAAGTGTTTGTGGTTTTGATAAAGAGCCTCAGAATCTACTGAATCATAACTGTGATATTCCTGCATTTATGACAGAGCTAATGCAGAATGTTACTAGAGATGTACAAACATCAGGAATACAAGGACACGAGAGAACTCCAGCTTACTTAGGTGTGCTAGAACTAGGTATGCCTAAAGATGTTCCTACAGGAAAGGTCCCAGTTAATCCTAAAGAGAGAACTACTAAGTATACTGCTTTAGAGCTATTTGGATATGACTTAGAACATACAACTTACTCAGGTGAGTATGACCACATTGTAACATCTAGCGAAGCAAGGCTAATGTCAAATGTAGGATTTTGGGGCAAACTAAAGCTAGCTGGGAATAGTATTTTTACAGGCGTTGAGAATGTATTCAAAGACTTTATCTCAGGTAGTGTATTTAATCCTAATAATTGGGGAGGCAAGTCTCCAGGCTTCGTTGATGGAGTTGTATCAACTGTAATAGATACATCAGATTACAACTTAGTATCTATGCACGCTTGGAAGAGACCTTACCTTAACAACACTTTATATAATGTTCATTATCTATCAGATAAAGCTGTTATAGAGAAAGCTCAAAATGACTTTTTCAAGGTTGTTAGAGAGAATCTGTTTAGCCAATTAGCTAATGAGCCTGAAGCTAAAGAAGTATTATCTTTAATGCCGGGACAAAGTACTTTCCCTGTATTTAAGTTTGATAATAAGAAATATACTGAAAAATCTAAAAAAGCTATAAAAGAATGGGAGAAGTGTAGCAAAACTAGTAAGAACTGTGGTAAGAAACCTGTTCCTGAAGTAGTTACAGAAGAAGAACAGTTTAATCAGTGGAAGAATGAACCTGCTCAGAAAGCTTTTAATGAAAAAGCTAAATCACATAAGATAGATTGCTTTGACAAAGCTAAGAACTATAAAGAGATAACTGGATGTTGGGATACTCCTTTCAGAAACTATGCTAAAGAGGTTTTAAGTGCTGATAGTGGACTAGTACAGAAGATAATAGAGAATCTTGAAGAACGCTATTTAAGTAATAATATATACGCTGACCCATCAAGAGGAATCTCTCATTATGTGTGTGCCGATGAAGAAGGAAACACAAATGGCACAATGAGTGATTGGAAGTATTACTATACATCTGAGAACACTAGAGAACAGGAGTTTATTAACAAAGGTTGTAGTCTTGTTAGACCTTCTATTAAAGGAGCTAAATACGGTACAGGCGATGATAAGTCTACTGATACTAGATACTTACTTTACAAACAGGGAGTAATCCCTAGAGGTAGAGGAGTTTTAGGGACTTTAGGAGTTAAGATTGCTAGACTATCTGCAAAGATAACTAATACACTTATATCCTTTGCTTTTAGTAATATAATAGAGGAGTTATCTTTAGATACAATTATCCAAACAACTATGGAAACCTTTAGAGATAGCATATTCTTTCCTCTATCAACAATGCTCATAGCAATTACAGGACTATGGATATTATATCAAGCTGTATCAGCCGGGGGTAGACCTTGGAAAGCTATTGCTTCATTAGTGCTTACTTTTATAGTTGGCTCAGCTTTAATACTAAATGCTGGAAAAGTACTTTTAGTTGTTGAAAAGGTCCCTACTATGATAGATGAGTTTATCGCTGATGTAGTGCTTGTTAACGAAACAGGTCATAATTACTGTGATGGAGATTCAGGCTCTGACCAAGTAAGACAGATTCAGTGTGAAGTATGGAGCATTACTATATTTCAACCTTGGGTAAGAGGCCAGTTTGGGACATCTTATGAGAACCTTAATGCAAACAAGATGAAGAATACTAATAAAGCTCTAGTAGGGGATGCTCCTGTTGATATGGGTGGCGGACACATAGAACATAACTGGGCTTTATGGCAACTATCTAAAACAAAGACAGGTACTATTACATCTACTGACTTAGCTAACCCTACAGGTTCTACATCAAGAGCAATATATAAGTTAGTAGACTTACAAGCAGGACCCAACAATGGTAAAGAGTCTGATTCAAGATTCTTATGGACTTGGGCAGGACTAACAGGTGAGAGAGCTAGAGCAGGCTTCTGGCAAGGAATTATCTCAATATGCTTATTAATTGTAATAGGTGGACTATGTATAGCTAAGCTAGAAATGACTTTTGAGCTTTTAATTAGAGTAGCGATGTTTCCTGTTGTATTAGCAAAAGCTTTGTTACCTAGAGGCGAAACTAAGATTGTTGAGTACACTAACGACTTGATAGGAGTTCTCATTAAAAGAGTATTTGTAGTGCTAGTGTTATCTGTATCTCTAAATATTCTGAATAATATAGCAAGTTTAGACGCTGACTATGGAACAATAGGACTATGTACAACTGCAATGGTTGTAGCAATCGGGTTCTATTGGAAAGAACTAATTAGAATACTAAATAACTCAAGTGCAGCCGTTGGTAATATGCGACAGAAGATGGCTCCTAGTAGATGGCTGCCTAAATCTGCAAACTTAAAGTATAATCAGATAAAAGGAAGCATTAAGTATGGTACTGCTGGAGCAATCGGTGGAGCAATCGGTGGAGCACAGTCTATGGCTGAACTTAAGAAGAAAGGTTATAAAGTATCTGGTGGGGCAATCTTAGAGGGTGCGAAAACAGGATATAGAAAGAACGCTGGTAGAACATCTACAATGCTTATGAGAAAGCAAAGAAAGACAGGGTTCGGTATGCTCAAGCAAATGAAAGACGCTTATGAGCAAGGAGCTAGCAAAGGTGTAAACGGAATAACTCAGTATGTTAGCGAAGGACAGCGTAGTACACTATCTAGATTATATAATACTACTTTAGACAGAAAAGCTGAAATAGACGCACAAATCAAAATAGTTAAAAAAGATATAGCTGACAGTCCTGGCGACCCAGATAAAATGCAAGAATTAGCTGACTTAGAAACAAAATCTAAAGCATTAAAGCAATCTATAGAGAACATTGGTAGATTCACTAATGATGGAAATGCAAACTCAACAGGAACTTGGACACCTACAGGCAACTTTGCAATAGATAAAACTTTGCTAAATGTTGACTTTGACAAGGTTGTTAAAGACGATGATGGAGTTAAGAGAGTATTAACTCCGGGTGAGGTTGCTGATAAGGTCGCAAAGCAAATAAGCGAATATGAAGAAAAGGCTAGAATATACAAAGAAAAACAAGAAGCTAATCCTGTTAATCAGAGAATTGAAAAGACTAAGGCTGAGGTTGATAAGAGAATTAAATCAGGCAAGGAAGCAATCAAAGATAAAGGTAAGAGCGTTGCTTACTCAACTGTACTAAGAGAAGAAGCTGAAAGACAAGCTCTAATCGAAAAATACAAAGACGAGATTGATAAACTTGAAACAGGCGACACTATCCAAGACTTTGCCAACAGAAAACAGATTGAAGAATATGTCAATACTAAGTACAAGAATATTGACGATGAAAGATTTAAGCAACTACAAGCTGATAACATTGAGTACACTCTAAAAGCACTAATGAAAGAAGGAAACTTAAATCGTTCTAGTGTAGGAGTTACAGAGAGAAGAAAAGAAGATAAAGCTGGACAAGTAAGTCGAACAAGCGAAGAAAAGCTAAGAGTAATGAAGGAGTACATAGATGAGAGAAATGACAAGAAACATTAAAAAATACATATACATAGCACTCTCTCTAGTATTCTGTTTATTTACTTTGATTCAGCCTATAAGAGTACAAACAGCAAATGCTTGGAATCCCTCAAAGTGGGCATTTTGCGACTTGTGGGGGAAGTGGGGCCCAACTGTATACAAAGCTGGCACCACTGATTGGATTCAGCACGCTATGGCTTCTAAATCAGTAACAGGCGAATCTGATAATGCTAAAACTAGTATGTATAATAGACTACTAAACACAGCAGGCTATAATGTAGGCTCTGATTATGCAAGCAATCCTTTTGATAAGTTTGGTTTAGCCGGGCTAAAGTTCTCATCTTACACAGGTGAGTGGAAATACTATGATATAAACCCTTGTCAATCGGGAGAAGAACAAGTAACAGCAACTAACTTTGGTGAGTTTTACGAGGGTAGACTTGACCCTATGTCTACATACGAAGAAGTAAACAATACAACTGATGTAAGAACAAAAGAATACGCAAGAGGAAGAATGTCTGCCCTTTGGAAAGCTATGACTAATAACTTTAGTAATATGTTTGTTGGCATAGCTAAAGGAGTAGTAGCCTTAACGCTTGCTCTAATCTCTATTAGCTTAAGTGATTTAACTGAGCTAGTAGGGTTTGGGCAACAAGTTCAAGAGAATATGCTTTTAAGCTTTTATAGAAATATATTCTCTCCTCTTGTAGTGCTGATGTTCCTCTTCACAGCAGGCTACCTAATCTATCACGGACTAATTAAGAGAGAGTTTAGAACTGCTGTTATAGGAGGCATTATAAAGCCTATACTATGTTTCCTAGGAGCAATCTTGATTTCGTTTAATCCTTCTTGGGTTTCACTACCTAATAAGTTAAGCGTAGTAATACAATCAGTCATTGTATCAGGACTATCAGATACGATAACTGGAGATGGCTCAAATGACCTCTGCAATCAGCAAACTAAGAATGTATCAACAGATTTAACCGACCAAGGGTTCTTAGATTCTCAAACTAACTATATGAGGTCTGTTATAGGTTGTAGAATATGGTCTGAATACTTATTCAAACCTCTGATTAAAGGACAATTTGGGGTAGAATACAAAGACTTAGATAAAGTAAAAAATGAGAATGAGAAGTGGGTAGGAAAACCTAAAGTAATCTTAGGTGCGAAAACAATAGAGAATTGGGGTTTATTCTATGTATCTACAATGTCAGGCAATCATCAACCTATTGATGGGCTATATACTGCAAGTGTAGGTGGAGTAAACAAAGACTATTACAGAATCATAGACGCTTTATCTAACTATGATGAAGATGTCATAAAAGCTGATGTTCAAGCAGGTGGAGATAGTGCTTCATCAAGTGGTAGAGGAGCACAGGCTTCTAATGCTAAAGAGTTTATTAGAAAGCACGCTGATTTGGCTAAAAAGGTTGCTGATGAGAGTGGTTTATATGCTTCTGTATTACTAGCACAGGCAGCCCTTGAAACAGGTTGGGGACAAGCTCTATCAGCCGACTATAACTACTTTGGAATCAAGTGTTCTGCTGGACATCCTTGTGGTAGTGCTGTATCAACACAGGAAGAAGTAGGTGGCAAGCTAATCACTATTAAATCAGGATTCAGAAAGTTCAGTAGTATAGAAGATGGCTTCTCAGGATATGCTAGATTCTTACACGGAGAGGGAGCTGGGGCTGATTTCTCAGGAGCATTTAAAAAGAACGCTAGTTCTCCTAAGGATGCCTTATTAGCATTAAAGAAAGCAGGGTACTTTACAGATAGTAAGTATGTTACAAAAGCGATGTACATAATCAATACTTACGATTTAACACAATATGACACATCGAACAAAGAGGGAACTAACTTATCAAAGTATCAAGGCAAGAATAGTAGTAAGAGTGGCTCAGGTGGTGATTCTAGTACAGGTACAGGAGTTAAGATGGATATTCCTATCCCTAAGAACAATCCACCTCTAAAAGAATGGGATGATTTCATTGGAAACAATGCAGGCTCAAGATTAGGCTATTCATTGTTAATGCTTCTATTCTCAGTGATAGGCTCAGTTGCTCCACTAATATTCTCATTAATAGCCTCAGCTTATTCATTGATTATTACATTCTTATCTGTAATGGCTCCGATATTCTTACTTTTAGGATGTTGGGGTGGTAGAGGTAATGAAATACTAATGAGATACTTTGGTACTCTAGCTTCAATGTTCTTAAAGAAACTAGGAATGACCTTCTTATTAATAATGTCTATACTAGTTATCACAAATACTTTTGAACTACTTAATAAGGTTGGAGTATTAAAATCATTAATCTTATTAGTAGTTATGACAACTATTCTGATAAAACAGAGAGCTTTCATAGTTAATAAAATCGCAGCCGTGAATATGGGTACTTTTAGTCCAGAACCTATGGGTAGAATCGTAAACACTTTCAAGAGAGGTGCTAGTGATACTGCTCAACTAGGTGCAGCCGCTGTTGTCGGTGGTATAGGAGCAAAGAAAGGTGGCGGCCGATTCAGAGATGGTACTAAAGAAGCTCTAATGCACAATGTAAGACAAAAGCTGTATCGTACAGATATAGGTCGTAGAGCTAATATGGTTTATGAAACATACGGGAAGAACAAGTCTGAGCTTGATGATTCTGTAAAGGTTTGCGTAGATTGTGGTATCGTACTGAACGAAGGTGATGAGGTTTACATAGACGAGAATGGCAACTATTTCTGTGATACTTGTGCTTCTGCTTTAGGTTATGAAGGATTGAGTGCAACATTTATAGACAATGAAAATGACGAAAAGTACAGTCTAATGAGAGATAACGATTCAATGGAGATTGAAGATGAAAATGGCGAACTTAAGTCTGCTAGCTATCTAACTAGAAGTGAACTAGCTGAAATGGGAATCAATGATACAGGTGACTGGGAAAGTCTTGCTCCACAGTTGCTAGATAGAGTAAACGATTCAGCTATCTTAATGTATAAAGACTTAGGACAAGCAATGAGAGAGGGAAAAGAGATTAGGTCTCCATTCATACCTGAGCCTCTAAGAAACAATGTAACAAATGCTGAACTTTTACACAAAATAAGGAAGAAAGACTTAGACGGATATGCTGATATTATCGAAAAGGGATGGGAAAATTGGTACACTGCACAAGCAGAGAAACACTTACCTGAAACCGAAGCAAGTAAGCAAGATATTAGTAAACTTAAAGAGAGCTTTAAGATACAAAGAGAAAAATATATGGGGTAGTCTTTAATGGCTACCTCTAATAAACACAAAAGGAGTTTATATGGCAATATTATCAAGATTTGGAGAGGTTTTAGCTAGTGAAACACTAGGCGAAGTCGATAAGAAGAAGAAAAAGAAGATTTCTAAAGAATCTGCTAAGAAAGAGCCTATTAAGAAACCGAAAGAATCAAAGAAGAAAAAAGCGACTGAGGAAGTGACTCCGAAACCTATCAAGAAAGTTGTAAAAGAGGAGCCTTTAGTCAAACCTGAAGAACAAGGATTCACATACGCTAATAAGGCTGAGGGATTGCTCAAGTTAATAGGAGTTAAATTAGAGCCTCAAATAGGCAACTTAATAACTCCTAACGATGTTGAGAATGTAGAGTTTTCAGTAACGGCTCCTACAGGGTTAAACGCTGAGGAAGTCGAACAGTTTTGCGATAGTGTACAGAGAGATATTTCAGTCTATCTTAATATTATAGAGAGTAGGCAAATTGACTTTTTAAAACTTTTAGAGCATTGTGGTGAACTAGAGAAGAAACTTGTTGAGCAACGAGAGGAAAGCCAATTAGCTAGTTATATTGTACAAGGCTCATCAGATGAAGATAAGCTAAGGGATAAAATAGCTAATCTACAAATCGAAAATATGGAATTAAAAGAAAAATTAGCAAACTTTGAAAAGTCTGACAATACTGTAAATAACAACGATATTACAAAAGAGCAAGCAAAATTGCCTATGTTAGATGATGATTACTTTAACGAATTACTGGAAGAGTAATAGAGGTTGAATAATGGAAGAAAAAAGAAGTGTTGAGGAAATGCTTAATCAAATGAGCGAGAGTTCAGAAGAAACAAAGCCAAAGAATACTAAGAAGATTCTAGTTATAGTACTAGCTATTATTGTTGTTTGTGCTGGTTGCTTCTTTGTATATAAAGCAATACCTAAAAATCAAGCTATTGAAAGACAAGCTAAGATTGATGATATAATGTCAAACAAAAATGATTCAGATGAGAACTATTCTGTAATAGACTTACCTAAGTGGGCTAAGACAGGATACTCTGATTTAACTGATGAAGATATAGAAGCAATGGTAAATGACCAAAAAGAAAACTTTATAGGATGGACTGCTGAGGGTTTGCCATCAGAAGAACAAGGTTTCACATCTGATAAAGATAAGGAGTTCGATGAAGATGGGCTGCCTAATGAAATGTACACTAATCTTACTAAAGAAAACTTTACAGAGAAGGCTTCAATAGCAATCTATAGAATTATTAATCCTGTATTTGGTGAATGGGATGTTTTCCAAGAGCCGTTCTCAGATTCTTTAGAAGAAGCGTATATCTCAGTATACAGAGATTTAGGTTCAACTGAATATGTACAAGACTTAATTGACGGCAAGAACAAAAGTTCAGTAATATATCTAGATTCAAACAAGAATAACTATGATAATAAACTAAAGAATGTTAATAAGAGAGGAGCCTTCAATAAGTTTGTAGGAATCATCAAGAGAGGAGATATATCCTTTGATTCAACATCAAATACAATGCTTGTAGATATTGATGTGGACTATATGTCTAGCAAGAACACTATATTTAAGTCAAGAAACTTAAAATTAACATTCAAGTATATAAATGACAGATTTATACTTGTCGGAGGTACAGTAAATGACAAATAAAATTAAGGCAACTGTTAGTATACTCTTAATTAGCACTTTACTAATACCTGCCTTTAGTATCACAGCTTTTGCTGATGGTGTAGCACAAGACAATATAAACGCTAACGGGGAAGCCGAGAATGGTGCGCCTGGTAGTGTAGAAACAGGAAGTGGTGATACAACTTTCAAAGTCGATTCTAGAATGATTACTCACCCTACAGAAGATACTGAGTTTAACTGGATTACAGGTGAAAAAGGTACTCTAAAAGAGAATGTAGAATCTCACAGAGATTTCACAGAAGCTGATGGCGAAGCATACTTTAATTCAGTAGTAGCATTCCACTTAGTTGCTTCTGAGCAACACGCAAAAGACCCTAATGGTGGTGGATATAATCTAGATGGTATGCCTAAGAACTGGAAGATGTTCGTACCTAAGGGAGCTAGTAAAGAACTAAGAGAGTTAGTTAAATGGAAGTATACTCAACTAGATAAAACAAATAACGGAAAGGTTTCCTCAGGAGACTATCCTATGACATTCTTCTATATCTCCAAGGAAGATATGAGGAACTATAAAAGACAAAAGGGAAAAGCCCCTAGAGAGCTAAAGAAAGACTGGGATAAGATGTTCCCACCAAAGAAGAATACTCCAAAGCCTGATAATCCAAAGATTCCTCCTAATCAGTGCGATATAGGGTTTGGTAACAAATACGAGAAAACATCAACTAGTTCGGCTAATGATACAGTAACAGGACCTTACAGCGTTATGGTTACTGTATATCCACAGAAGCCAGTAAACTTTAGCTCACTTACTCCAACTCAACAACAGGAATGGAAGAGAACTCATAGAGTGCAATCAAAAGGTCCTGTAAAGACACCTTTTGGAAAGTACTTAGATTCTAATAGAGCGAAACTAAGACAACTCAAAGAGTTAGGTAAGAGTGGTGGAGTAGGTGAAAACTCTAATTATAGAAAAGCTTGGGAAGAGTTCGCCAGCGGAGCTAGAAAGGCTGCCAGTGAGCCAATTCCAGAGCTTTCAGTACAGCTTGATAAAGCTAACTTAGAAGGTAACACAAGAGGTGCTGTATTTACTTATGTAGAGCAAGTTAAAAATGCGACTGTATCAACAGTACATCAACAGGACTTATATACAGAATACGATTGTGTAATGAAAACTTTCTATAAGGAAGCAAAGGTCAAAGATAAAAACGGAAAGATTAAGAAAGAAAAGGTTCCTTACTACAGAACAGTAAGAAAGCCAGTTAAAAAGAACGCTAAGATAGATGGAAGTTACGCTAAGTCTGAGGTTGTAGCAATTACAGCCGATGGATATACTCCAAGAACATCTTATCAAACTTTAACAGTTAAATGTAATAAAGATGGTTTTGATAGTATTGTCGCTTCAACAGGAAGTACTGTTATCAGTGAAACTACTGCTGCCCAATCTGCAAAATCACCAACTGTACAAGGTAGGTTCGCCTCATTCTATAATTCACTAGACAAGTCATTTTTCTACAGTGGAAAATCTTGTGATGATATATATGGATGTACTCCTGAACCTATTAGTACTGTAAACGATGATAGAGTAAACAATAAGCGAAATACAGGTGCTCTAGTAAACGCTGATTCATACGGTGCCCAAGCTGATAATAAGAACGCTTCTCAGTTTGCTATATTCAGAGATAATGTTGCCAAGGCAATTAGAAACGATGTATGGTACCCTAAGTACAAAGCTGGCACAGGACTAACTTATGATAACTCACCTGCAACAAGAACTTACTTAGTACTTGATAAGAATGGAACTCCTAATGGAGATTACTTTGAGCTTCAAGATATTAATGGTAAAGTATTGTTAGATGGTAAATCACTACAAAGCAAATGGCATACTGTTCTATCAGGACAAGTTAATACATTTAAGTGGCGTTCAAGTTGGGCCTCAGAAGCAGGCAAACCTCATAAGCTAAACACTATCTATGGATATAAGCCAACTATTGCAAGCACAATCCCAGCAAGCTATGGTAAAGACGGTGGAAGCAATGTAGATAGAACATCAGTACTAGACTTACTATGTTTAACTAAGTACAATACTACTGAAATGAGTAAACCTATTGTTGTTAATGGTCCAAAAGAACTAACTAACGAAACTTTTAGTCAATTCCAAAACAGTGTATATTCATACTATGCTGTAAACTTTGTAAAATCATCTGCTGAATAAACTATAATTATTAGAGGGCTGAGCTTTAATGCTTAGCTCTCTTTCTTTTTAAAATTAACGATATTTAGCATTGCACACTATTTAAAGATTTTTAAATAAATTATAAAAAAGGTGTTGACAATCTCTATAATGTGTGGTATAATATAAATATAAAAGCTTAGAAGCACAATAGAGAGTTAGAACGGACGAGATTATTCAATCAGATTCAAGTGGGTCGCTCCCACGAGAATCAAACTAAGCTAGCTACTTAGGTAGATAATCTCCGAAGAGGGTTGCTAAGTGTTCTCCTTAACCGGAACTTTACTCTTGAAAATGTGGTACTTGTAAAAACAGTGGTTGACTGGCAAACAACCGCCAAGTTTTGCTTTTTTTATAAAAATAGTTATATGGGTCTGTAGCTCAGTTGGTTAGAGCGTCCGGCTGTTAACCGGAAAGTCGTAAGTTCGAGTCTTACCTGACCCGCCAATGTGATTTATTAGTATAATAGGATAGTATGTCCGTGTCCCGGAAGACGAAGGTTCGAGTCCTTCATAAATCAACTTATTTTTCTTTGTAAGTAGAAAGAGTGGGAAAATATGATTAAGTTAGTGGATATTGAATCTTATGTGCAACACGGTGTACAATTCGGTACTTGTGAGTTGTGTATGCGTATTGGAGATTTAGAGGTTAGAGAATACATCTTTGAAGATAGCAAAACAGGTGAAACAGAATCGTTTGACGGCGGTTACTGGGACTATGGTGATTATGTTTAATTCTTCGATACAGATATGAGTGTTACCGAGGTTGCTCAGATAATTAAGGACGCTAAGATTAAGACTTTTGATGAGTTGAGAGAGCGTTACTTTAAGGAACCTAAGTGTTATTATTATTAAAAATACGGAGTTGTCGCATTTTTAGTGCCAACTCCTATATATGGCGCCATTGTAGAAAGGTTAGTACACAAGGTTTTCATCCTTGAAGTCTGGGTTCGAGTCCCAGTGGCGTCACCAACATCACCCCCTTCAAAGTAGTTTGCCTAATTAGACAAATGTTCGTCTAACAAAGTAAACTGCTTACTGATAGTTTTTACTATCGACAAAGCGAACAGTGGTATAAGTATATTATTTATTCATTTACGAGTAAGATTCATAGCTGAGATTGTTATGACTGTTCGCCAATTATATAGTCCGTTCGTATAATGGTTATTATATCCGACTGTCTATCGGAGGACGAGGGTTCGATTCCCTTACGGACTGCCATTTTACAATTAAATAGAGATATTACTAAACTTTCAAGAGGGAAGAGATGAGTTACAACACTTATCCAAATGGTGGCATTATGAGAAAAAGAGGTATGTTATTTCGCTAGCAATTATTCTTATCTTCGCACTTATACCTGTAGGTGTATTTGCAGATGAAAATAAAGCTTTGGATGTTCAGTTGACTAGATTAGAGTTACAGAACGATAAGGGAGAAACAATCACAGAAACATCTATTGGTAGTTCATTTAAGCTATTTACAGATTACACAATCAAAGATACTATCCATACTGGAGATTACTTTGATATGTATGTTCCTGAACAGATTGACTTGTCGTCAGCGTTTACAGACTATAACTTTCATCTGAATGATAGCGAAGGAGAAGCGATTGCAACTGCTGTTGTTAAGCCTAGTGAATCCGGTGGTGGAATCATTCACATTGTATTCAATGAAAAAATGAATGGTAAAGCTAACTTACAAGGAAACTTATTCTTTTACGCTAAAGGTAATGAGAAAGGTGTTAAGTTTGGAGAGGCTACACCAATCAGAGTTGTACTAAACAATAACAATAAAAATAGCTACAACATATCTCCGCCAGTTAAGTTTACTCCTAACAAGCCTGTATCTGGAACAGAAGTAATTGGCAAGTGGGCTAATCCTTCAAAGAGTAAAGATAGAGCAGATTGGAGAATCAGAATTAACAAGAGCGGCCAGAATCTGAATAATGTTGTTATAACTGATAAGATTAAATCTGGTAACGGTGAGTATCTTCCTGAGTTTGTATTACAGAAAGTTACTTTTGCTCCTGACGGAAACATCACTAACTATGGTGAAAAGATTGATGTATCAAACAAAGTTAAGTATAACGATGATAAGACATCTTTTACACTAGAGCTTGGTGAGATTGGTACACAGGGTTACTTACTATCTTATGCAACAACTGTAAATGATGAGGACCCTATACAGAATAACTCAGCAGAGTTAAGGGCAGACGCTATCGCACCTGGCAAGACTGCTGGTGTATGGGTTTATAAGGCTGCTGGTGGTGGCTTAAATACAGAGATTAATGGTAAGCTCAGAATTAGAAAAGTTGATTCAAAAACAGGTGAAGGACTTGCTGGAGCTAGATTTAAGGTGACTAAAGGCGACAAGAGCTTTGAGCTTACATCTAATGATAAGGGAATTGCATTATCAGATAGTCTAGAACTTGGTGAGTATAATATTACAGAGATAACTGCTCCAGAGGGCTACAAAGCAACTGATGAAGTATTTACAGTAAATGTAACAGGTAATGGTGGAGTACTTACTATCAAGAATACTAAAGAAAAGAAAGAGGAGCCTAAGAAACCTGAAGAACCTAGTAAGCCGGAGCCTAAGAAACCTGAACAGCCTAACAAGCCTGAGGAACCTAAGAATACTGAGCCAAACAAGCCGGTAGAACCTAGCAAACCTGAAGAGCCGACTAAACCGGAACCTGAGAAACCTGATGTTCCAAATGTAGAGCAACCTAAGAAACCTGAGGAGCCTAAAAACTCAGAAACTCCAAAGGTTGAAGAACCTAAGAAGGATGCTCCTGAGATTAAGAAACCGGAGCCTCCAAAGCCAGTAGAACATAGCACTCCTGTTTTACCTAATGTAGATAAGAACAGTACACAGAAAGAGCAAACACAGACAGTAAAAAAGGATGTACCTAATACAGGTGATAAAGACGATATTGTTTTTTACAGTATGTTGCTAATGTTCACAACTGCTATGATTGTACGATTCAAAAAGAAGAATAACTAGTAAAGTATTTTTAGATAGCTAAGATAATAAAATCTTAAAAGTCTTAGCTATCTAAGATTTTTTTTAAAAAAGTACTTGACATTATAGTCAAAGTATGGTAAAATAGAATTACAGAAGTTCACTTACAGCAATACTTAAAATAATCTGATTTTGAAATATCTGAATGTGAGTATGTGAACTGTTTAATATGCGCCTTTAACTCAGATGGTAGAGTAACGGGCTTTTAACCCGTGAGTCGTGGGTTCGAGTCCCACAGGGCGCACCAAAATATTTTTAAAAAAGTTCTTGACAGAGTCTTAAAGCTCTGATATAATTAGTTTAACGAAAGTTCACTTACAGCAATACTTTAAAGGGAATCTGATTGTTGAATATCTGATATAAGCGTGTGAACTGATATATGTGGGTATAGTGTAATTGGTTAGCACTCTTGCCTTCCAAGCAAGCATTAGGGGTTCGAGTCCCCTTACCCGCTCCAAAATGTGCCAGTGTAGTTTAACGGTAAAATAGGTGTTTTGTAATCATCGGTTGGGAGTTCGACTCTCTCCACTGGCCCCAAGAGAGTTCTGATTAGTTTAAGTAAAACAGCCACCGTTTCGGCGTGGCAGATGATGGTGCGATTCCATCTATCAGACAGAATCAGATAGTTAAGTTAGCTATGAAATGATGAGAGTATACGAGTATCGGCTTGTAGAAACCTTAACTATCCTCTGAATCTCTCTATATAATATGCGGTCGTGGATGGAATGGCAGACACGGTAGTCTTAGAAACTACTGCCGAGAGGCGTACAGGTTCGAGTCCTGTCGGCCGCACCAAATCTTAGTTAATTATGTGAGAATGGTCTAATTGGTTATGACGCTGGCTTGCCAAGTCAGAGATTGCGGGTTCGAGTCCCGTTTCTTGCCCCATAGAGAAGCTTAATGTAGTTCGCTTAGAAGAACTCGGGAGCCTAGCGAGGGCCCGCATACAGGTGAGAGTCCGGTCATTAAGCCAGAGTTAAGTAGTTAAGTAGTCTTGATATGATAGAAACCTTAATTACACTCCGTCATTCTCTATATATATGCCAGCGTAGTTGTAAGTAGTAAAACATTCACTTTACGGCTTTAGTGAAAGTTAGAGGTGCAATTCCTCTCGCTCGCCCAAATCAAGATATAATCTATGCGGTTGTGATGGAATGGCAGACATAGAGGACTTAAAATCCTCTGCCGAGAGGCGTGCGGGTTCGAGTCCCGCTGGCCGCACCAGCGAACGCTAAACAATAATATGGGCTGATAGTTCAACGGGAGAACATACGGCTTGCATCCGTATAATGAGAGTTCGATTCTCTCTCGGTCCACCATATATAAAGATTAGCTATCTTAAATAAGCAATCTTCGGAGGATAGTCTAACTGGTAAGACACCGGACTGTAAATCCGGCGCTTTATGGCTTACAGGTTCGAGTCCTGTTCCTCCGACCAAATAAATGATATTAAAACAAAACTAAGAAAAAGGAGACAAAACTATGTTTACTATGTTTAATTCAAACAACAGAATAAACTCAATGCAGATTAGCTGGCCAGTATGTGTTAAGCCTAGTCATAGATTTGTGCGCCATAAAACCGAATATAAACAGTATACTAAGAGTGGGATGGTCCCTATAATGGAATGTCCTGCTCGGTAAAAGATATAAGATTAAAAGATTAATCAGAAAGGTCTTTAGTAAACTGTTTAGAGTTCGCTAAGGACCTTTTCTTATTGGGAGATAGTGTAATCGGTAGCACGCTGGTTTCTGATACCAGAGATATGAGTTCAAATCTTGTTCTCTCAGCCAAATATGACCCGTTCGTCCAATGGATAAGACAATAGACTTCTAATCTATCAATCTGAGTTCGAGTCTCAGGCGGGTCACCAAAATCTTTTTAAAAAGTGCTTGACATTATGATTTATCGTTGTTATACTAATAGTGTACTAAGAAATATTTATGGAGGGTTGTCAGAGTCTGGCTTATCGTACCTGTCTTGAAAACAGGAGCCCCGAAAGGGGCCGTGGGTTCGAATCCCACACCCTCCTCCAAAGCTTTTCAGAGTATGCTTAAGTACACTATGATGGGGGATAATACAACGGTCAGTATACTGGACTTTGACTCCAGTTATGTGAGTTCGATTCTCACTCCCCTAGCCAAATCAATGTTAAGAAAGTAAAGGTGATGAAATGAGTAAGTTTGTAATATGGAGTTTTTCAAAAGCTTCTGTAACAGCATTAGAAAGACTTGAAGATTCAGGACACAAAGCTTACTTAGTAGGTGGCTGTCTTAGAGATATGATGATGGGTAGACAACCTCACGATTTTGACATCGCTACATCGGCTGAGCCTGAGACTGTTATGAGTATATTCAGTGACTTTGAGGTAATTCCTACAGGAATCAAACACGGCACTGTAACTGTAATGATTGATGGTGAGCCTATTGAGATTACTACTTTTAGAAAAGACTCAGATTACTCAGATGGTAGACGACCTGATAGTATCACTTTTACTGATAAGATTGAAGATGATTTAAGCCGTAGAGATTTTACAATCAACGCAATGGCTTTTGGACTAGATGGAGAGATTGTTGACCCATTTGGTGGCAAGTCAGATATTAAGTCAAGGGTTATCAGAACTGTAGGTAGTGCAGAAGATAGATTCTCAGAAGATGGGCTAAGAATACTAAGAGCGATTAGGTTTGCTAGTGTACTTGGCTTCACTATTGAAAAGGAAACAGCAGAGGCAATCCACAAACTTAGCAGAATGTTAGACAAAGTAAGCTTTGAGAGAGTTTTCTCAGAAATAAGTAAGATTATTCTATCTGAAAAGCCTAGCATACAGTTTAGAGAGTTTAAAGATGTTTTTAGCAGAGTTGCTCCTGAACTTTCTGAAATCAAAGATTTTGAGCATACACTAGAAACTGTTGATAGAGTAGAACCTGAGATTGCACTTAGATTCACTGCTCTACTACATACTCTTGGAGAAGAGCAGGCTGATTCTGTTCTTAGAAAGCTAAAGAGTGATGGAGCAACTATCCAGAAGGTAACTAAGCTTGTAAGATTCTTTGATACTGATATAGATAGCTCTAAGGTTGCTGTTAAAAAGCTTATGAGCGAAATGGGAGAATCAGATTTTTTCTCACTTATCAAGTTGAAGATTGCAGATGAACCTGAGAAAACTGCTGAGTTTGAGAAGGTTAAGCAGATTGCTGAAAAAGTAATCGCTGACAAAGAGTGCTTTAAGCTAAAAGATATGGATGTAAAAGGTGACGACTTGATTAAGTCAGGAATGGTAATGGGTCCTGAGATTGGTAAGACTCTAAGTATGTTGCTTGATAAAGTAATCTCAGAAGAGGTTGCTAACGACAAAGATTCGCTAATGCAGATTATTAGATAATTACATAGAGATAGGTTAATAGCTTATCTCTATGAATATGGGGAGATACTCAAATCGGTTAAGAGGCTGGCCTGCTAAGTCAGTAGCACCTGCAAGGGTGGTGTGGGTTCGAGTCCCACTCTCTCCGCCAATTAAGATAACTTTAAAAGCTCACTATGGCGGTATAGTCCAGTGGCTCAAGACGGTAGACTGCAAATCTACTCATCTCAGTTCGATTCTGAGTACCGCCTCCAAAAATAAACAATATAGATATAGGGGTATGGTCTAATGGATTATGATGTCGGGCTCCAAACCCGTACGATGTGGGTTCGAGTCCTACTGCTCCTGCCAAATATACGAGTTGTAGATTGTGGGGACATAGTCCCTGCTCTATGCAACTATGCCGAAATCAGTCGGAAAATCGCTTAGTCTGATTGCTAAGTGGAGCAGGTTAGTCGAGTTTACTGCTTATAACGGGGTATAGCTCAGTTTGACAGAGCGTCCGGTTTGGGACCGGAAGGCCGTAGGTTTGAGTCCTACTATCCCGACCAATACACAATCATATATAGCTCTAGGAGGCTCCGGATTCGTCCCTAATCGTTTTTTATGCAAAAGTCGATATATTTATCGTTTAGGAATAAAAATCGTTCCCCGGCGAAATCCAAGCGTTCCAGAGCCATTATACCCTCTTAGTTCAACGGGAGAACACTTGTCTTACAAACAAGGGGTCGTAGGTTCAACTCCTACAGAGGGTACCAAACTCGTCTACCAAGTGTAGATTGAGCCCACCAGACGACTTACTCAGTTGACTGGTTTTGAAGGCTGATTTTGTCTATGGCCTTGAATAGCAAGCATAGAACAGGATACTGTAGGTAACTAAGTGTTGAAAGCATAAGTGCTGAAAGTATCAAGATAGAGTGGAAGCCTCTTCTGTAAGCCAGAGAGCTACAGTAGTTTAAAGTAGAAGCATTGACGACAAATATAGTATGCTCCCTTGCTATTCTAAATATTTTTATGAGACACTAATTTGGACCATTAACTCAGCGGTCAGAGTAGTCGGCTCATAACCGAAAAGTCCTGTGTTCAAATCACAGATGGTCCACCATTCATAAGCGTTGAGAGTTAAATACCTATGCTATGTATGAACCTGATAAACTTGTATATAGAACAACATAGATACCAGACTTTGTCATTGGTTTTGCTAATAAAACTCAAAGTCTAAAAAGACTCAAAAGAGGCTGATTTACCGAAATCAGAATTATCGTTCTTATCAAATGATAGTTGCATAAACTAGTTGTCTTAAGGGATAGCTTAGTCGATGTCATATCTTACGCTTATATTTTATGGGTATATAGTTCAACGGTAGAACGGTCGGCTGTTAACCGATTAATCTAAGTTCGATTCTTAGTGTACCCGCCATATGCCTTGGTAACTCAAATGGTAGAGTGCTGGTGTGAAGTACCAGAGGTTGTAGGTTCGAGTCCTGCCTGAGGCACCAAAAAGTTTAGATAGCTCAGTTAGTAGAGTAGGGGCTCAAAGTCCTGATTCTTGGTTCGAGTCCAAGTCAAGTCTAAACACGGGTTCTCATCAAACCCAAGAAAGCTAAATAGTAGACACAAAACACTGTCTTGTGAAAGAGAAGGATATAGGTGGAAATCCTATTGTGCCATAGTCGGTGCATAGTTTAAGTAGAAGCTTTGATGATGATATAAAAAGCTCCTCTATTATTCAGCTTTCATTTAATCTTAATATACTATGGGCCATTAGCTCAGTTGGTAGAGCATCCGACTCTTAATCGGAGCGTCCAGAGTTCGAACCTCTGATGGCCCACCAAAATTAATGACAGTATCTAGTTTCCACGAAAGGAATGTATTATGTTAGACTATAAAGGTGTCAAGGTCAAAGCTGATAGAAAGTGTGCTGATTGTGGCAAGATTATAAAGAAAGGCAATTATTGTTTCACAGCAAGCATTAAATATCAAGGTAGGCACTGGTGTTGTAACAGATGTATGAACAATATGATAGAAGAGGAAGATGATAGAGAGTTAGCTTTAATAGAAGAAGAGGTTACAGAGATTTGTTATTGGAATTAACTAGAAATTATGGGTCGGTATAGTCAAATGGTTAGACGGTTCGGTTCATACCCGGAAGGCTTCAGGTTCGAGTCCTGAGCGACCCACCATAAGGGTTATTAGCTTAATTGGATAAAGCAGCCGGCTACGAACCGGAAGATTAAGGGTTCGAGTCCTTTATAACCCGCCATAGATAACTTTCAGATAACTCAATATGGTGGATATAGTTTAGTGGTAAAACGGGAGGTTGTGACCCTCTTATCGTGAGTTCAATTCTCGCTATCCACCCCAAAACATCTTAATAGATAAAACACTTATTAAGCTTCTTATAGTTTAATTTTTGTTTTTATATACTGGGCTTTAAGGCAGAGATAACTTACTTGACAACTAGAAATGATTGTGATATAATATCCTTACAGATAGTTAAAGTATACTTGATGTCGATTTATTCAACATTAAAAAGAAAGGAATATAGGAATAACAAATGAATATATTGATTTTTGTTATTGTTTTATTATAGGCTGCGTCAATGGGAATATGCTTTATTGCAACGATTGGGTGGGCCGTATCTAAAAGTATGGGAGATAATTATGATTGCTCTAAAGCTGCCTTATGTACATTCATCAGTAGCATAGCAACTGTCATTACAACAGTATTTGTATGCTTGCTTTCAACTATACGAATACCAACAACTATAATCATCTGTATAGTAGCAATTATCTTTTCTATATTGTCTTTTATATTATACAAGAGAGATAAGATGTCAGTTGAAATTGAATATGTTATTATCAGAGTAAAAGGCTCAGGATTCTATACTAACAATCGCAAGGAGAGGATACTTACAAGTAGGCGTAATCGTAAGATTCTCTACAACTCACATATAAAAACTCTTTACAAAATGTATCGTATTTCTGATAAGTTTGAAACAGAAGAAGCTGAGGAGGCTTTTATTAAAGAGTTCGTCGATGATGAGGTTGAAGCTCTCAAAAACACTCTTAATGAATTAGCTGAGGAAATAGTATACGAAACTAAGCTAAGGGATGAAGAAATACTAAAAGCATACAGAAAACTAAAGCCTTAATTTTAAAAAGAAAGGTTCGATTATGAATAGCTTTTTAAGTGATAATAGAAACAAATGTGAAACTAAAGCAGAAATACTGAGCGATATAGAGAAAAAGAATCTTGACCTAGCGAAGATACAGGAAATAAGTAATACAATCAATAGAGATACAGTAAATACTTATGGTACAAAAGTACAGAGTAAGCTAGGCACAGTAAGTTCACAGTTGTTGGAAGTAGTGAAGTGCAAAGATAGTGGAGAGGTTAACAAAGATTTAAACTCCCTCATTAATGTACTTAAGCAGAACGACCCTAAGAAGATGTTTTCAGTAAACGATGGGTTCTTTAGCAGACTATTCGGTAGGGTTAGAGATAACATTGAGTTAAGAATCAGAGAACACGAAAGCGTGCAGAAGCAGATAGACGCTATTAAATGCAGGCTAGAAGATGGTATTACAGTCATAGATGAGGATAACAAGCTATTACATAGTCAGTATCTCAATTCGATGGAATACATTGTTGAAGTAGACAACCTTATCAAAGCAGGTGAGTTAAAGCTCATAGATAGCTCAGAAGCTATTAGCAATCTTCAGGCACAGTTAAACGAAAATAATGACGATTATATGTTACTTGAAGATTACCACAACGAAAAAGACTTTTATAATAGGCTAGATAAGAAAGTGTTTGACTTAAACGCTTCAAGGCTTACAGTTATTCAGCAATTACCTAAAATAAGAATAGTTGCTGAGGCAAATAATATGCTCAAAGATAGGATAAGAAATGCTATTGACTTAGCTATTCCTGTATGGACAGACTTAATCACAAATCAGCTTGTCCTACTTAGACAGCAGAAGTTACTAGAGCAGGTAAGTGAGGTTAACAATGCAGTCAACAAAGCTCTTGAAGAAAACTCTAAGCTATTTGGTGGAAACATTACTAAAGCAGTTAGAGAAAACGAAAAAGGCATTGTTGATGTTTCCAAAATCAAGGAAGCTCACCTTAACACAGTAAAAGCTCTTGAAGAAGCTCTAAAGATTCAGGAAGAGAGTAGACTTGAAAGACAGAGAAGTAAAGAACAACTCAAGGAACTAGAAAAGGAGCTTAGCAAAGCTTTGATAAGTAACGATGATAGAAAGCTAATTGCAGGCTAATAGAGAGGGGGGACTTGTATGTTTTATATTAATTTTAGTGCCACCTTGGCAGAGTTGTTTATAGCTTTTAGTACATTTTTACTCTATATACTTAGAGATAGGGAGCCAGCATTTTATATCTATGATATAATCAGTAGGATAAAAATGTTTATAGTTAATATTATAGCAAGTGTAATATTGGTTATCTTAGAGATTGTAATATGTATAGTTATGGGACAACTAGTAATTGGCTCTATTATTTGGCTTATAGTAGCCTTAGCTCAAATTATGATATTCAGTTTTTATTGTTATGGAAACTACAAAAAGTACCAAACAAGTGTTGTAATTGACGAAATACTTAAATGTGATGAGTATAAGTTAAAGCTAACTGATATATACGGCAATAAAGCTAAGTATAATGAGCTTTATAAGTTGTATATTCATCCGTTATATAAAATAAGAAACATACGACATAAAATGGATATAGAGGAGATTATAACCTTATTTGATTCAGATGTTATAGATTGCAAGACAAAAGAGTTTGAGCAAGCTATTGATAAGACTGTCAACGAAATTAAGGAACACGATTATAAGACGCTTGAAAAAATGAAAGAAGGATATTTATGGTAAGCTTAGGCATTGTACTAATAGGAGTAATAGTTTTTTCAGCACTCTTTATATTAGTAATGAGCGACGAATCATCAGTTGGTTGGGTAGAGATATTAAGACTAGAAGCTCTAGCAACAATCTCTATCGCTGATATAATGTTAATCGTTTTGAAAATAGCAACGCCGTCAAAAGTTGAGTATATTTCTTCAATACCAATATTAACAGTAATATTATGCTTGTTAATTATCTATTTTTACAGAAAATACAAAAAACTTAAAATAGCTACAATCATTGATATAGTAGCTGATTCAGAAAAGTACACAGAGGCTGACCCTAAAGATTTATGTAGAAAGTTACGCTGTATATCAAAGATTAAAAGCAAATACAAGAGGTTATATAGACTACATATTTCCCCATTGTATAAGATAGCAAAGACTGAAAAAGCGTTTACTACAAATGAAGTAAGAGAAGCGTTTAGAAACGAAATACTGATACCAAAGATAGATGAGTTTATAAAAGCAGTAAATGAAGCTATTGACGAAATTAAAGTAAAAGATAAAGAGCTAATAAGAATACTAAGTAAAATATAAAATAACACTTGACAAATAGTATTTATTATGATATATTAAGAATATACTATCATACAAATAAAAATACTAAGCATTATGAAGGGAGTTTATTTTATTAACAGATACTCTCCCTCATAATGTTTATCCAAAAACTTAATATGGGCTTGTAGTTCAGTTGGTTAGAATATCCGTCTGATAAGCGGAAGGTCGTAAGTTCAAGTCTTACCGGGCCCACCAAACATTTTAATGAGTTTGCTTTTGAGCAAGCTCCTTTTTTATATGGTAAAATATATGTATATACTTAGTTTAAAAGGAGAAAATAAAATGAGAAAGACTGTAATAGTAAATCTATATGGAGCCCCTGGCGCTGGGAAATCAACAGGTTCAGCATATATCTTTGGGCAACTTAAAATGAACAATATAAGCGTTGAGTTAGTGCGTGAGTTTGTTAAAGATAAGATTTATGAAAAGTCAGAAGGTGTGTTTAACGACCAAGTATACATACTAGGCAAACAACACTTTAGACAAACAAATGTTAAAGGAAATGTAGATGTGATAATTACAGATTGTCCTTTAATCATTCAAGCATACTATACAGATAAATATAAGTTCCCTTATGCAGATGAACTAAGACAGTTAGTTCTCAAGTTATACTCATTAGAGAATAATGTTAACTACTTTGTAAATAGAGATAAGCCTTACAATCCTGATGGTAGATTCCAGACTGAGGCAGATTCAGATTCAATCTCAGGCAATCTAAAAGAATACTTAAATAACTTAAACATAGAATACAAAGAGGTAAACGGTAATATTACTGATTATGATTCAGTAGTTGCAGATATTATAAAAATGGTAAGAGGAACTAATGAATAAAACTATTGTAGTTAATTTGTGTGGAGCCCCTGGTGCTGGCAAGTCAACAGGTTCAGCTTATATCTTCTCTATGCTTAAGATGGCAGGAGTTAATACTGAGTTAGTTACAGAGTTCGCTAAGGATAAGATTTACGAAGGTTCTAGAGGAGCTTTTGAGAATCAAGCATACATATTTGGTGAGCAATACTTTAAAATGACTACTCTTAAGGATATTGATGTCATAGTTACGGATGCTCCACTGATACTGTTATCTTATTATTCAAAGAAAAATGGATTCTCTTATACTAGTGAGCTAGAGCAACTTATATTGAGTGTTTTGCCATTAGCTAATAATGTTAATTACTTTATCAACAGGCGCGTGCCTTATGATACCAGAGGAAGATTCCAAACAGAAGAAGAAGCAGATATGATAGCAGATGAAATGAGGGTTTATCTAAATAATCTGAATATTAAATATAAAGAGCTTGACGGTATTAAGGAAAGTTATGACTTAATCGTTAATGAAATATTAGAAAAACTAAAGGAAAAGTAAATGGAAAAGTTAAAAGAGATTATACTTAATGGCTACAATACTTTTGATGAAGCTGTTAAAGATTCTCAGTACACTAGCAAAACAGAAGCTATATTACACATCTTGAATAAAGAAAACTGTTTTATATCGGGGCCTGCAGGTTCAGGTAAAACATACTTAATAGAAATGCTTAAAAAGGCTTATAAGGCTATGGGTAAAAGCGTTAATATTGTAGTTACAAGTACAACAGGATTATCAGCAGTTAGTATAGGCGGTATCACGATTCATAAATACATCGGTCTATCAGGTGACTTAACTTATGAGCAAGCTGAACAGATAGGTGGAATTAAGTATGGAAGATGGGCTAAGTGCAATGAGCAAATCAGAGATACAGATATACTGATAATTGACGAAATAAGTATGCTATCAGAAAGACACTTTGATTTTCTATACAAAAGGCTTAAATCACTAGGTAAGCTAAAGGATATCCAAGTCATAGTTCTTGGTGATTTTTCTCAGTTGCCTCCTGTTAATACTAGCAAAGATTCTAAAGACGAAGATATGTCTAACTTATGCTATGATACACCTGCTTGGAAAAAGCTTAACTTTAAGGATATATACTTAGACAAGATATACAGAGCAGAAGATGAAAGATTACTAGAAATGTTAGATTTGTTGTCAACTGGCGATGAATATGTATTAGGTGCATTAGATATAGCAGAAACAATAAATGCTAGAGCAGATAGTACGGCTCCTGATGGATATGCAGTGTTAATGAGTACAAATCGAGCAGTGACGCAGTACAACGAGCGTAAACAGAAAGAGAACCCTAAGAGGTTACATAGCTTTAAGACTACTTATGGTAGAGGCATACCTAAGAAAGATTGTGAAGATTTTGCTAGAGAATGTGGTATTGAAGATTCACTCAGCTTAAAAGATGGCGATACAGTTATGATTACATCTAATCAGACAACTTGTGATGTGCCTACTGGAGCTCCAATACTACAAAATGGTACAATAGGAACATTACAGATAACTCCTTCAGGTATAGTTAGCTTAAAGACAGATGATGGACTATATAAGAATATTAAGCCTATTTCATTCAAGAAAGAGGAACACAATAAAGTATTACAGGAAGATGGCACAACAACAATAGAAACAAAAGTAACAGCAAGCTTTTCTCAGTTGCCTATTAAACTAGCTTATGCTATCTCAATACACAAATCACAAGGTCAAACATTCTCAAAAGTCGCAATAGATTTTAATAGTATGTGGATGCCTAACTTATCTTATGTTGCACTATCAAGATGTAAAACACTAGATGGAATTATCATACTAAACAAGAAGCCTTACAGTCTATCAACTAACACTTTTAGAATGAGTGATGAATCTATTGAGATAAAGCGTTTAATTAAGAAGAACGCTTTAGATATGAGGAAAAATGACTCTGAGTATATTTCTAATTTGTTTGAAGATTTAATCGCAGGGAAAGAGATTACTAAGAGAGAGGAGCCTAAAGAGGATTTATCAAAAGTTAGCTTTGAAGTATTTGATAAGCTCCTAGATTCAATAGACTTTGATACATTACTTATTGATGTTGATAAAGAAGTCGATGATATATTCTGTGATATAGACGGCTCAACAAGTGTAGAGGCTGAAAAAGATATAAACTACAGGGAAATACTCAGAAAGATTTTAGTAAACTTGGATAGTGAATCTTTAGAAACCTTAAAACTCAGTATAGACTGTATTAAAGCAGGTAAATATAGTGATTAAATAGCTTACTCTGTAATGTATAGCTTATATATGACCCCAGGAGGCTCCGGATTCGTCCCTAATCGTTTTTTATGCAAAAGTCGATATATTTATCGTTTAGGAATAAAAATCGTTCCCCGGCGAAATCCAAGCGTTCCAGAGCCATATACTATTTTAAGCATACTTTTTAGATATATAACACACTCACGGTAAAATATATGTATATAAACATAATTTAATATAAAGGAGATATTAATGGCAACTAAAAAGAAAGAAGATGTACCTGTAGTTGATAAGCTACAAGCGTTTAAAGACGCCTTAAAAAAGGTTTCATCAGAAATCAAGAACGAGAATGTCTATGTGTTTGGGGATAAGGAAATCGAAAAAGTACCAACTGTTAGTACAGGAAGCTTAGCACTAGACAATATACTCGGTGGTGGCGTAGCTAAAGGCAGAGTTATAGAGTTTTACGGTCCTGAAGCAAGTGGTAAAACATCTATTGCTATGACTGTTCTATCTAACTTTCAGAAGCTAGGTGGTACAGGTGTACTAATAGACTGTGAACAGGCAGCCGACTTAAACTACTTTAAAAAGCTAGGTGTAGATGTTGAGAAGCTAGGATACTCTCAGGCTATTATCGCAGAAGATGTACTCAATATGGTTAGACAGCTATGTAACAGTGGAGCCGTAGATATAATCGTTATAGATTCAATAGCTTCAATGATTCCACGAGCAGAGCTGGCTGACGATGCTTTAGAAAAAGCCTCTGTAGCCTCAACAGCTAGATTGATGAGTAAAGGATTAAAATATATAATTAAGGCAGCTAATGATAATAATTGTACTGTTATATTCCTAAATCAGATTCGTTCTAATGTAGGTGTAATGTACGGTCCTCAAACATCACAGCCGGGAGGTAATGCTCTTAAGTTCTTTGCAACACAAAGAGTTGAAATCAAGCGTAGAGATAAGATTGAAGAAAGCGGAGTGATTATCGGTAACAAAATAGCTATGAAGTGCATTAAGAATAAGATTGCTCCACCTTTTGGAGAATGTTCATCTGTACTTACATTCAATAGAGGAATCAATCAGAACGCTGAGATTATGGACTTAGGACTAGACTTAGAAGTAATCTACAAAGAGGGAGCTGGCACTACATACTTTTGTAATATTGATGAAGATATTGACATTAGTGGGTTCGGTGCAACAAGAGTTGAAGATGACCCAACAAAGGTTAAGATTGCTATAGGTAAAGCTAAAGTAGTTCAAGAGATTGAAGCTAATGAGAACCTAGCTAAAGAGTTATCTAAACAGCTTGTTGAAAAGCTCAATGAGAAGAATCATAGCTAGAAAATATGAAAGCTCTCTTAGTAGAGCTTTTTGCTATTTGACTTTTTAATTTTTCTGTGATATAATACTTATATAGTTGAATATTCGGAAGATGAGATAAGGAGATTTTATAATGAAACTAAGAAAACTATTTGCCGTAGGGCTTGCAGTTGCGATGTGTATTACATCTATTACAGCTTGCTCAATCGGTAAAACATCTAAAGAAGATACTAAAATCGGAGCTGAATCATTCGTATATGTTAAAGACTCTACATTCATTGTTAAAGATGGCAAGCTAGTAAAACAGGCTAAGAATCTAAAGCAATCAGAGATTGTTGAGTGGTATATGGACCCATATTGCCCATCTTGTGTAAAGCTAGATGAGATTATCGCTCCTAAGGCTGATGAACTATCTAAGAAGATGGCTATAAGATACCACGCTATGGGATTCCTATCAGCAAAGACAGTTGATGATTATTCAAACAGAGCTTCCGCATTTATACTCTCAGTTGCAGAAACTAACCCTAAGTTAGCTGTTAAGTTCCTACACGAAATTATGTCAGATAAGTTCAAGCCTGAAAGTGGTAAAGGAATTAAGACACCTGATAGCAGATTTAGAGAAGCATTTAAGAGTGTAGGTGGAACAGACGCTCAGTGGGAAGAAGTACTAAAGATACATCCAGCTATGCTAGAGATGGTAAAGACTCAGACAGCTAAAGCGTTTAATGATGAGAAGTTGCTAAGTAAGGCTACTGAAGGAAGATTGACTGTACCATTTATCGTTGTTGGAGATAGTGAGAAAGCTCTTAACTTTTTAGATACAGTGGACGCAGAATCGTTTGTACTAGATAGCGTAAATAATTATCTTTTAAGCAAATCATCAGTAGTAGTTGATGATAAGAAAGCTACTGATAAGGCTCCTACAGTTACTGATGTAGAAACATCAAAATAATTATTAATATAAATAGGCGTAGCCCGACAAGGTTACGCTTATTTTTTATGGTAAAATATAAATATAATGATTAAGGAGAATACATATAGATGAAAAAAGTACTTATAGTTGGAGCAGGTTTATCAGGCTCATATATAGCAAGACAATTAGCAGACTTAGGTTGCAAAGTAGAAATCGTAGAACAAAGAGCAACAGTAGGTGGTAATCTTTATGATGAAGTAGACACATTGACAGGTTGCACTGTTCACAAATATGGACCTCATATTTTTCATACATCAGACGCCAAGTTATGGAAGTTTATTAATAAGTTTGCTGAGTTTAATCCTTTTAAGCTAACAACAGATGTATACTTTCCAAAGGAAATGAAATATATTAAAGGACCGTTCAATTTTGCTACAATCGACAGTTTGTATACTCCTGAGAAAGCTGAGAGAATCAAAGCTAAAATGCTACAATATTTTAATCTTTATGACGACAGTATATCTGATAAATATAAGACTGTATCTATTGTTGATTTACTAAGTTGTGAAGATGAAGAAATAAGAGGCTTTGCAGAAGTATTATGGGAGAACGACTATAAGTTGTATACATCAAAGCAATGGGGAATCCCTGCTGATGAAGTAGACAAGAGTATACTACATAGGGTTCCTTTTTATATGAGCTATTGGAATGGTATATTCAACGATGATTTTATAGGTGTCCCTATATCTTATAATATATTCTTTGCTAACCTTCTAACTCATAAGAATATTCAGATAACTTGCAATACAAATGCTAAAGAACATCTAACATTTAAAGATGGTAAGCCTTTTTATAAGAATGAAGAAGTAATCTTAGTATGGACAGGCGCTATTGATGAGTTGTTCGACTACAAATATGGAGAGCTATCTTATAGAACACTTGATTTTAAGTATTCTTATGCTCCACATACGCACGCCGAATTAGGAGATTCTTGCTCAACAATCCTGCCAGACCCTAAGTACAAGTTCACTAGAATAACTAACTTTGGTAGACTACCTATACAGAATCACTTAGATTTAGATGTACTTTGCTATGAGTATCCTAAGCAGTTTGAAGTAGGCTCTGATAATGAGAGGTTCTATCCTATTAACTCTAAAAAAGACAAGGAAATCTACAGGAAATATGAAGAACTACTAGAAGATTTAGACAATACTTACTTATGTGGCAGATTAGCTCAATATAAATACTATGATATGGACAAGGCAATTATAGCCTCTGATACTGTACTGAAAGATATAATTATTAGTGAGCTAAAGAGTATGACTGATAAAGATTTAATTATGTCAATAGGAGTAAATTAATGAACGGAAACTCAATAAAAAAATATAATGCAGAGTTTATTGAAAGAGAGTTTATTAAATCTGTATTAATGCAGGTGGATATAATTCCTGAGGTTACACAGATTGTTAATCTAGATGATTTTTCAGTAGAGCTATATAAGTCTTTCTATAAAGCAATTTTAGAGTTGTACTCAACAGATACGAAGATAACTAAAGTAAACATCTTTAAGACTATGGAAGCTCAAGGTAGTTCTTATAAGCCAGAAGATTTAAGTATATTCTATGAAGATGTACCGTTAGAGCATCCTATTGATTTAGCACAGCAAGTTAGAATGTTCTCAGTTGAGAGGTCTTTTGGCTCAATAACATCAAAGGCTGTTAAGACTATTAAAAAAGGTGGAGATACACTAACAGAGATAGTTAGAGCTAAAGAGGAAATTGAGTCGCTTTCCGAAAGACTTGTTGAAGATTCTAACGAAACTTACGAAGAATCTATAGAGAACGCTTTTGAAACCTTTCTTAGTGATGATTCAGAGATTATCAATGCTATACCTACCCCATACCCAACACTGAATAACTTTTTAGGTGGAGGGCTGAAGCCTCAGAAGCTATACACAGTTTGTGCTAGAACAGGTATAGGAAAGACAGTTCTAGCTACTCAGTGTGCGGCCGAAGCGTGTGCTAATGGCAAAAGCGTACTTTTCTTTTCACTAGAAATGCCTAAAGAAGAACTCTATCAGAGAATCGCAGCCTGCTATGGGAATATTTGTCTTAGACATATGGAGCCCGGTGCGTATAGAACTAATGATGTAAGACAGCGTATCGAAGATACAAAGTTAGCTATGAAAAGCTGGCACTTAGATGTTAGGGACGATTCAGACATCACAATGGAGCGTATTAATGCAATATGCCAACAGAAAGCTCAGTCCTCTATAGGAGTTGACTTAATCATAATTGACTATTTAGGACTTATATCCACAAAAGGAATGAGAAAGTCTAATAGGCAAGAGATTGTTGCTGAAATATCTAGAGGCTGTAAGTTGCTATCAAGAAAAGTAGGTTGCTCCGTAATGGTGCTTGCTCAATTAAACAGAGAGTCAAAAGACGACGCTGAGGATAGGATACCTACAAAGGCAGACATTAAAGAATCAGGTGCAATCGCCTCAGACTCAGATGTTGTACTAGTTATACATAGAAAAACAAACGATGATTCAACAGACCCAAAAGGACTGATTATACTAGATAAACATAGAGGTGGTCCTTCTGATAAAAAGATTCAAGTAAGGTGTGTACTTGAAAAGAATATTTTTCAAGATATTAAAGGTTCTGTAGAGGAAGAATCTTCTGAAAATATAGATAATGATACTACATCAGAGTGGGCTAACCCTAATGATGTTGTTGAATCTGATTTTTCAGATAACTTTGACGATGATTTTGAATCAGATGATTTAAGTGATTGGTTTGGTGATGATAATGACTGATACACTATTTGAGATTGTTACAGAAGATTATATAGAAAACTTAAACAAAGAGTGGTTAAATAACTTTTTCAGTAAACCTTTTATATGGCTGAATCAAGAGTACTTATTCTCCTGTGTAAATGGAGTAAATGATTATAATAGAGATTCAGCTCTAGGTATATTTGGTAGACAGCTTAAAAACTTTTATGATTACTTTATCGTTGAAACAGGTATGGTAACAGAAGATGAACTAACTACCGTAATTAAAATAATGATTTATGAAAGCATTTTCCTAACAAAAGAGAATGTAGAAAAAGTGATTAGACATATAGAACAAGGTTTTTACAGAGAGTATATTGACGGCAAAGAGGCTGAGCTTGAAGAAAATGTGGACCTTGATGAAATAAGTGTTACACAACAGATTATAGATGATGTAGATTGGGGGGACTTGTAATAATGAGATATAAAGAAGTAATAGACAAAGATGTAAGAGAATCAAGAATCGTTGACAATCTTAATACTTGGGAAATCTCAATGACAAAGTACCCTAACATCAAATATAATCCTTCTGTGGCTAAGATGATTAAGACTGTTACTGATACAGATGGAGCAATAAGGTTAATCATAAATAAAAGTACCCCTACACAAAACGAGAAAAAAGCATATATTATAGCAAAGCACTTAATCAATGCAGGGATTAGTCCATCTAATGTATGTATAACAAATATTGAAGATTGCTATTTGAGTGTAAGAGGATTTGGAGATAACGCTGCCATTAAAGATAAGATTTTTAGAAGCTCTAACAGACTAATCATCATAGAGAATATGAGAGAAATAAGACAAACTGATGTAAAGGACAATGTATATTCTTTTTGGCAGGAGTTTTGGGCTTATTGCAGAAAGAATAGAAATCTCAATGTATTGTTATGCTTTGATGTATCAGAAAAAGATTGGTATCCGAGAGAAGTTGCTAAAGCTCCACATAAAGAGTTGCACTTTAGGTACCTATAATGGTAAAATAATATAAAGGAGATTTATATGGCACTAAAGAATATTAAAAAAGCTATCATACTAGCTGGTGGTAAGGGTACTAGACTTTCTGAGTATACATCAGAGATACCTAAGCCGATGATTAAAGTTGGGCCTCATCCAATTATGATACATATTATGAGAAAGCTCCAAAGAGATGGAGTTGACTCATTCTATGTTTGTGGTGGCTACCTAATTGATAAAATAAGAACATATCTACTAGCAAATGCAATAGAGATTGAAGAGGTAACTCCAGATAAGTTATCTGTTAAACTAGCAACAGGGATATTGCCAAATGCGACAGTGCATTTAATAGATACGAGTATAACAAGTGGTACAGCTATGAGAATCAAAGCTGTTAAATCGTATGTAGATGATGGCCCATTTATTATAACTTACGGAGATGGCTTATCAGATGTTAATATTGCAAATGTAGAAAAGCTACTAAAAGGCGATAAAGTAATCTCAATCTGTGCAGTTCCATACACTGAAAGATTCGGACTTATGAAAGTCGAAGAAAATGGAGATGTAACAGAGTTTAGAGAAAAGCAGACATCAAAAACGCACTTTATAAATGGTGGATATATGTGTGCAAAGCCTGAGTTGTTTGACTATATAAAAGATTCAGATTTTGACTTTTCTAAAGATACACTAGAGAGTGGTAGACTACAAGGGAAAATCTCAGCATATATTCATAATGGATATTGGAAAGCGATAGATTCAAAGAAAGATTTAGATGAGGCAGTTAAAGAGTATGAAGAAAGAGGAGAAATATAGCTAATGAAGATTACATTGAGTTGTAAAGAGTTTTTAGGCGTTGCTAATATTGTAGCAAAGTCTATCCAGTCAAAGGATGTTGGTGAGCAGACTACATCTATTAAAGTTGCAAACGGAAAGATGATTTTAACACATTACAGTGGAACATCACTCTTTAAGGGGACAGTAAATATTGTTGCAGTTGAAGGTCTTGAAGAAGGCGAAAGCAAAGAGTGGATTGTATCAGGAGTACAGCTAAAGGTTATTCTAAGCGTACTACAGGACAGCAATGATTTTGTGTCATTCAATATTGATAGTGGAGATACGCAGTTTACTATTAGCTCTGGTATAAGTAACTTAAAGTTGCCTATTATTGAAGCGTTGAGCAGAATCCCTGAGGAACAGATTGAAGCTCTAGGAGAGGTCTCAGCAACAGTGTTCCTAGATACACTACAGAAGCTATCTAAGATTGCTTCGGCAAGTCCACAGACTCAAGGTTCATCACTATCTTGCGTATTTATCGCAGGACAGGAAGATGAGTTAGTGCTTATGGGTACAGACGCTGTTTGCCTAGCTGAAAAGAAGATTGTTTTTGACTTAGTAGACCAGCCATTCTATACACTTATTAAGAGTCCACAGGCTGTATTGCTTAACTCAAACACATTCTCAGCAGATGATATTGTAACGCTATATCAGACACCTAATATGTTTGGTTATATTGACAAGCTAGGAGTACTTTGCCTTGTATCAAAGACTGATGAAACTCCTCTAGAATATGAACCTTTTAAGGCGATTGCCTCATCTGAGCAGTTTGTAGAAGTATCATCAGAACAGCTTAAGTTCGCAGTAGACAGCGTATGTAAGCTAAGTAATGATAACTCAGATATTATCATCAAGCTAGATAACTCAAAAATGACAGTTGAGAACATTAAAAACGATATTATCGAAGTCTCTAATGAGAGCGTTATTTCAGATGATAGACTACTCTTAAACAGACACTCAACAATGTTACTTACAAGCTTGCTGTCTGATAAGATTAGACTATGCTGGAATCCTAATGCAGAGCGTAAAATTATACTTATCCAGCTACTAAACGATAAAAAAGAAGTTGACGAGAGTTCATTCATAGTTATTACAACAAATAAAGAGAGAACCGAATAATGAGTTGGATTATATTGATAATCTATCTTGTGATGTTCAGTATAATATTAATCGCCTCGCCAGTTAATTCTGACGAGGCTTTGTTGAATAAATACAAAGATAGAAAAAATGTATTATTACAAATAGTATTGAGATTTATTGTAATTGCAACAATTACAGCGATTATAATTATTGCTAATTATTTAATAGGAAAAAATATTCAAAAAACTCTTGACATTCTATTGCCACTTATGATAATATTACAATCACAATTGGCAGTCGCACTAATTACGGATGTGGTTGCACATAGAATAGACAGAAATATAAACAGGTTAGGCTACATATCTACAGTTGCTCTATCAATATTGTATCTAAGTACATACAACATAGAGAACACAAGATATTTAGTCATACTAATTACAGTCATTGAAATTGTAACGCTGATATTATTCTTTGTAATAACGAGTATAGGTACAGCAGACTTTAGAATACTATTAGCAATTAATCCTATTTCAATAGCAATATTTTCTGAATATTTATGTTTTTCAATCGCTATTAACCTAATGGCTGCCGCTATCTATCAATTTGTAATTCAAAAGAAAGAAGGAAATAGAAAGTTGTCCGTTCCTATAGGACACATATTACTACTAGCAATGCTTATACAAGTAGTATTGAAAGTAGTTATCTAAGAGGTGGCTAAAATGAAGAATATTAAGAAGCTATTTGCACTTGCTATGGCTTGTATGGTAATAGCAGTGCCTATGACTGTAAGTGCAACAGATAAGGCAGATAAGATTAAGACAGTTAAGAGTGGTGAAATCAAGCTTACTCAGTTCACTAGAGAGGAAAGCGGAATCGGTAAGTATGTTGATAAGAGCGAGATTGAGAACAAAGATTCAAAGTCTATCTATATGTCAACTAAGCTTGCTTCTACTCAGACAGACAGAGGTAATGTAGAGTATACTAGATTCGCTTTTATGAATCAGACTGGTAAGGATGCTATAGTTACAGTAGTTACTAAAACTCCTACTAAGAGCGTTGTTTTCGGTACTGATTCAGATTTAGATAAGGACTCAATGAAGCCTATATACACATACTCACCTAACGGAGAAGATACTGAATCAACTTATGTATTTAAGCTAAAGTCTACTCAGAATGGTGATGGTAAGATATGGGTAAGCAATTTTCTGTATGATGGAACTCCGCTAAGCACTGAGAAGCCTGAAAGCTATGAGATTTATGTACAGTACAATACAAGTGAGCTTCCTAGTATTCACAGTAGAGAAGATATAGTAAACTACCTAGATAAGAATACAGTTAAGTATACACTTACTAGAGATGTAAACACTAATGACTATCACGCTAGACTTATTGACGGAAACAAGAAGGTAGAAAAGAAGGTTGATACAGCTAAGAAGGCTCCTGAGAAGTCAAGCATATTTAAGGATAAGCTATTTATTGGTGGAATAGTAATTGTTGCTGTAACAGGGCTTGCACTAATTGTGCTTAAACTAAAGAAGAAGTCTAAGTAAGATTATTTAAGAGAGAGCTGAGAAGCTCTCTTTTTTATTTGTCTTAATTACATATAGCTCTAGGAGGCTCCGGATTCGCCCCTAATCGTTTTTTATACGAAAGTCGATATATTTATCGTTTATTATATAAAAGTCGCTTAGAAATGAAAATGGAGCCTTATGAATTAGGTCAATCTAAAAATGCTGTGGATTCGATTTTGGGACCATTTTCAATAAAATTGATGATTTGTACGCCTTTTACAAAAATAGCTATTTTTAGGCTCAAACAATACTGTAAGACTAGGGGGCTATTTTGCGTTCCGGTGGTGGACAATAAATGATATTTTCTTTAAAACAGAGAAGGAGTTTATATAGATGGAATCTAAGAATAAATTAAGTATTGCAGAGCAACTTAGAATAGCGGCCGAGGGAGCTGAGCCTGAAGATGGAGGCGACTACAAAAGCGTTATAGACGAAACATCAGATGGAAGAGATTATAAGTTCAAGACTACTGAGCCTTATGTTGAGCCTATGATAGAAAACAAGCCTGTTGAGCCAAAAGTCTACTCAGAGCCAGTTAAAGAGGAACCTAGAGTAAGTATACCTGAGCCTGTTATTGCTCCAGTGAAACATTCTGATGATACAAAACTTTCAGAAAAGTCAATACTAAAGGTTATATCTATTGCCGACAGATATAGAAACCTAGATGATGATATAAAGCACTCTATTAATGCTTTTGTTGGCGTAAGTAAAGATAATATAAACACAAGTGAAAATCTATCAGCAGTTATCTACGGAGTTCTTAATACAGAAGCTAAGAAAAAGAATGGATTAATAAATCTAGTTAGGCTTAAGGAAGAGGAGCGTACATCAAGAGCTTTCTCACTTATATCTCTATCTGATGTAGACTTATTAGCAGTACAAGATTTGACTACTATATTTAATCATACTTTCATTCCTAAGACAGATATATCAGCTAACAAAATACTATTTTGTAGAGAGTTAGAGAACGGTATAGAAACTCTTCCGAATGAAACGCTAAGATTACTAAAGCCAATACACACATTATTTGATTTATCTGAATAATTAAGCGATAGGTAGAGAACAAAAGCTCTACCTATTTTTATGGTAAAATATAAATATAAACTAACTAAAGAGGAGTGTTTAAACTTGCAGAAAGTAAAAGTATATCTAAACGAAGAACAAGACCATATTGTATTAGAGAGCGATAAAGAACTGTCTATAAATATACTTAAGGAGTTCACGGCATATAGAGATAACATTGAAGATGGAATATATTTCTATTTCATTCCTTGTTATTCTTCTAATATGTTTGCCTTAGCTTGCTTAATAAGTAAGTACAATAAAATATTTGAGTGTCCTGATGAACTATTAGAAGCTATAAAGGAAGAAGGTAGAAAAGCTCCTGTTCCTATTTGCTCTGTTCACGGCGACAATATTAAAGTGGTTTGCCCACCTATAACAGCATACAATAGACTAATGCAATTACTCAATGCAAGTAGAATTATGATGAACACTTGGAGAATACCTTTTTCAAGACTGTATGATACTTATAATCAGCTAATTCATTGGCAACATCCATTCTTACCGAAGTTTAGAGTTGCACCTGATTTGCAAGAGCTGATTACTTTCCCTATTGCTGATAAGTTTAATATGGAAAGTTTAAGTAAAGCTAAAGTAAATGAGTTATACTCAATCTACTACGGTTATCAAGTAAAGCCTGCAGGACTAAGTAAGCTCAAATATGATACAGCTTTAGACATTCTATTGACTAGACCTCTTAGGTATCAAGATAGAACTAGCATTACAGCTTGGAATCAAGCAAGTTTCGGCAAACCTGTATTTATTAAAGGTGTGATTGAGAGTATCTCAGGAACTTTAGATAAAAGGTTAATAGTTGAGCTAAAATGCTCTAAGTCAGATAAGGTATTTTGTGCAGTATTCTTTGGAGGAAGCTGGCAGACAAAACTATACAATGTAGGAGATACTGTATATGTACAGTGTATTAAAATAGGCAGAGAAAACGCTAATGGGCTTACATTGCTATCTCAAGAAGAAGTGCAAGCTATGCCTATTCTTCCTATCTACAAGCAGTCACCTACAAACAGAATCACAACAAAAGTGATTACTCAATGTGTAAGAGAGTTGTTTTATAGATTTGATGGAAAAGAGTTAAGTAAGTACATACTAGGATTAAGTAAACCTCTATGGGAACTTATCTATAATCTCCATTTCCCAGTCAATGAAAAAGAATACTCAGATACAGTAGATGAGTTAGCTTATTTAGAACTTGTATATCTACAGTTACTCTTTATAGAGAGAAAAAGTCTATCAGGCTCAAGTAGAGGTTGTGCAAAAATAGATAAGATTCATAATTACTATGAAGAAGCGTATAACTCACTAGAGTTTGAGTTGACTAAAGGACAGGTAGAAGCTTTAGAAGTATTTAAGAGCAAACTACAAACAGAGAATCCAGAGAAGATGTTACTATCAGCAGATGTAGGTGCCGGCAAAACATTGTGCGCCCAATTTGCCTGTTTGTTTACAGCAGACGCAGGCTATCAAAGCGTACTTGTAGGACCTACTGAAATACTAGCTACACAGTTATACGAAACATTCTTGAAGCTAATTAAGCCTCTTAAGGATAAACCTACTATTGCGTTCCTATCTGGGAAAACAAAGGCTGCTGAAAGAAAGTCAATTTTAAGTAAGCTTGCTAATGGAGAGATTAAAATATTAGTAGGAACACAAGCAGTAACAAACATCACAGATTGGAATAATCTAGGTTTAATCGTAATAGACGAGCAACAGAAGTTTGGAGCCTCTCAAAGAGAAGCACTACTGAACGCTAGAGCAGACGGTATAATGCCTGATATAATCTCTCAGACAGCTACGCCTATTCCAAGAACGACAGCTTTAGCTTTCTATGGAGATATTGATTTAGTTCCTATTAAAGAGAAACCTAAGAATAGAAAGCCTATTATTACTGAGTTAGTTAAAGAAGTTGATTCAGAGGATTTTCTAAGTAGTTACAAAGGTCCTGAGTGGGACAATATATTGAATGAGCTAGAACAAGGTAGACAGATGTTTATTGTTGCTCCTGCCGTAGATGAAGAAGCAAAGATTATTTCTGTTAAGAAGATAGAGAAGATGTTGTCTAGATATTCTAATATTATGAAAATTAAAGATATATCAGGCAAGACAAGTAAAGAATCACAAAACAAGATTCTAGAATCATTCAGAAATAATGAGTTTAATGTACTAATAGCAAGCTCAATTATTGAAGTAGGTATAGATATTCCTAATGCGACAGTTATTGTAATTGTAGGAGCAGACAGGTTTGGAGCTTCATCACTACATCAGATTAGAGGTCGTGTAGGTAGAAATAGCTTACAGTCATATTGCTATCTAGTTACAGATGGTGACAGTGAATCATCTAAGAGCAGGCTACAATCTCTAGTAGATTCAAACGATGGATTCTATATTGCTCTATCAGACTTGTCTACACGAAAAGAGGGCGACTTACTTGGTACAAGACAGTCAGGTGATAGCAACCTTAGATTTTGCGAACTTGCAGACCATAGCCTATTAATAGAAAAAGCTAGAGAGGAAGCTCAGAGAATCTTCAATAACGATAAAATACGAGATACAGTGATTGAAGAAGCTAAGTATTTCCTTACTAAAGAAGAGGTAGAATAATGATACTATTCCTTAAACTTATTTCATATACTAAAAGAAAGCTTGTAGAAAGCTTTAAAAAGAGAGTGTTACAGCTTATATGTGCGTTCATCGTACTAAGTGCTATAAGTGTAGCAGTAGACATCTTTGTTTATTGGGGATATTTCAGTAATATACTAAGATGTGCATTAGCGATACTTAACTCTTACATAATTTTCTCAATTTGCTTTGCAATCAGAATCAAGTTTGATTCATTGAGAGAACAAGGTAAGGAGCCTTCCAAGTTGTATTTATACTTTAAATCTCTATCTTATAGACAGAGGGTTAATGTTGCTATTGTAATATTTGTTGCGACTATTATGTGGTTCTTGTTACTAGCTCAGACACAACAGCCCGGATACACTGTAACATCAGCTTTCTTGTTTGCTGTTTGGATTTTCTTAATTTACTTTGTGAAGCCTACTTATGATGAAATAGTAGATTCCCATTATGAGTTAGATGATACTAGAGATATGAAAAAATCTAATTCTCGGTAAAATAGAAATATAACAAACATAGATAGGAGCAATGAATGAGTAATACAACAATTAAAATGCCTGAGTTCCCTAGCTGGGAAGGACTTGAAAGCATTGATAGTGCAGGGTCATTTTGGGACACACAAGAACTATCACATCTTAACAACACACTTATTAGGACCGTTGTTAATTTGAAGGAAGTAAGTAGACAGTTGACTAAGTACGAAAGAGAGAAGACTGAGGTAGAACTCAACCGTAACCGTATATATAGAACTACTGTCCTTAGCTCTACGGCAAAGACTGAAAGTATGAAAAAACAGTTGGCTGAGATTGCTTGTGAAGATTATGACATTAAGTTAGCTTTCATAAATGAGGTTATTAAAGAGCTTACTAGAATCAGTGCAGGGCTGAGAATAGATTTAGATATACTCAAAACTTTAAGTTTTAATATAAGACAGGAAATGAAGATATGATAACATCTAAGATTAACGAACAAAACAAACATAACAAAGGTGGATGGCTTCTAGCATTGGGAGCCGTCTTACTTATATTTACAATAAGTCAAGCTAACATAGTAAAGCTTGTTAGAGTTAGTGGACATAGTATGGACCCTACATTGCAAGATGGACAGATAATGATGTTCACAAGCCTACATACTATACAAAGAAATGATATAGTTGTCGCTCACGCTCCTGAATCTTGGGGAATGGGTGAAAAGAATCTAATCAAGAGAGCAGTAGGTTTGCCAGGCGATAGAATAAAGATTACTGATAAAGAGCTATATGTGAATGATAAGCTAGTACTTAGGTTTGAAGATTATATAGGGGAGAATCCTGTACCTACAGAGTTTTCTTTGACTAAAAAATCATATTTCTTACTAGGCGACAATCACAGTAATTCATACGATAGCTTGATGAGATATATTCAGACAGTAGATTCAGGTTCTACAGATTTTGCTATTTTAGAAAAGGATATTATTTTTGGTAAAACTAAAGTAAAGAGGAGCTAGATTTGAACAAAGTTGCAATATTTATTAACGATAGTCAAGCATACTTAGATACTAGAGTTAAAGAAACCTACACTGAATGGGGATTCTCTTACTCAGATATGATTAAGATTGAAGAATGGGATAAGAGTGCTCCTTTTCAAGGCTCATTATTTAGCAAAAGATTTGTATTACTAGATATAACTAATGAAAAGAGGTTCTCTAAGTTTAAAGAGGTATTCGATAAAGATAAAGGTGGTAAATACTTTAAATCTAATTGGTATGGCGACGGAGTTATCATTATAGCTAAGAACGGTAGAGGAACTTGGTTATCTAAAATTGCTGAATATTCAGATGGTTTACTAGAGAAGAAGATAGACATTTCTGAGATTAAAAAAGAGTTTAATAAAGAGTATAAGCTTAGAGCAGATGTATTGAATGTAGTTTTGGACACTATAGGTGATGATACAACTGTATACACTGTTATTAAGAACTCTTTAAGCAAGCTCTCAGAAAATGAAATAAGAGATTTAACTGTAGAAGATATAATCTCATTTTTACCTAAGAAAAAAGGCGAGGTCGCACCTTGGGAGCTAATTAGAGCTGTTTTTATGAAAGATATAGATAAAGTATTATCTGAGTATGATAGAGTTACAATTAATACGCACCCGATGGTATTACTATCACTCCTTAGGAACAAGTTTTCATTGCTTGCAAAATACAAGCTACTAAGAGAAGAAAAGTACTCAGAGCAAGATATATTAAAGCTGGTAGGTGGTAAATCTGTATATATCTTTAAAGATTTTAAGTCTTTGAATATAAGTACAGCAACAGCTAATAATTGCGTTAAGTTGATACTTAAATATGAACATCTTTTAAAAGGTGGCTCTAGAGGAAATATAGGTTCTGAGTTATTACCTGAGTTATTAACAAAGTTAGTAATTAGCTTACAGAGTAATACAAGTAAGATATATTAAAGGAAAAATTAATGAAGATAGCACACATTTCAGATATACATTTAGGATATACATCCGGCAAGAAAGTTGACCCTGTTACAAAGACTAATCTTAGGGAAGAGGATGGTTATAAAGCATTAAAAGAGTGCTTTGAGCAGATTATTGCAGAAGGTGATATAGATACAGTAGTTTGCACAGGTGACTTTTTCCATTCACCTACACCGAAACCTAAGACAATCACAGTCGCACAGAATCTAATAAGAGAACTATATAAGAACAATATTAGATTTGTTTGTTTAGCAGGTAATCACGATTCAACAGACGCTGTTAAGGATATTCCATCAAGCAGAGTTTTACATATTCCTGAACTTGGGATATTCTCATATATTGAACCTTATAAGATTTATGAATTATCAGACAATATAGTTTTACACTTAGTTTCTCATCACGGTTACACTGAACAAAAGGAAACTATGAAGAATGTTAAGCCTATTGAGGGGAAGATTAATATACTATGCACTCACGGAAGTTGCTATGATGATAACTTAGAAATGATACTACACTCAGAAGCTGAGCCTAGAGAGGTTGTTATTCCCGAGAATGTTCTGAGTTTAAATTGGGATTACACTTTATTAGGTCATATTCACGAAAGAGGATGGGTTAGTAGTACAGATGGGTTAACAGACACAGCAAACAAAAGAGTATTCTACGGAGGCTCACTATTTAGAAGAGGCTTCTCAGATAAAGATTGCGAACTAGGTAGAGGGTGGACAAAGTGGACTATTGATGAAGATACAAAGAGTATGACACCAGAGTTTTTTACAGTAGAACAGAGACCTCAAATGGAAGTTGTTGTAAACTGTAAAGATAAAGAAGCTATTGACATTGAAAGAGAAATAAGAGTTTTATTTAACAGGATTGACTTTGATGTTACACCTATATTAAGAGTTATCTTGATTGATATTCCAAACAACAAGCGTACTCAGATTAACTGGAAAAGATTTGAAGAACAGACATCAAAATGTTTGACATTTACAGTTAAGTTCACTACCGCAGAGCAGATTAAGAAGTTGAATATCTCAGGAGAGATTTTTAGCTTTGATTTAATTGAAGCTTATAATGAGTTTTGGAAAGTGGTAAACAAGTCTTATGCAGAAAAAGACAGAGCTTCAATAAACAGTGTGAACAACAAATTATTAAAAATGGGACAAGACAGAGTTTTGGATAGTCAGAAATAGGTAAAATATAAAAGTAAGCTGTATTAAGATTATATATAGCTTGCTTTTCTTTTTAAAAACGGGAGGCTTGAATGAGCATTAATTTTACACATTTAGTTGTACATACAGATAATAGTTTACAAGAAGGCTTTGGACTAATAACAGAGTATATTGAGATGGCTAAGAAAGCGAATCAAACAGCACTTGCTATCACAGACCATAACTCACTAGTAGGAGCTTTTAAGTTTTTAAAAGAGTGCCATAGCAATGGAATTAAACCTATTGTTGGAGTTACTATGAATCTTGCTCCAAAGAGTGAAAATGGAGCAAAAGACAAAGTAAACATAGAATACTCAAATACTATCCCTGTAGTTTGGAAAGGTTCTATTACTAAGATTAGATTACTAGCTAAAAATAAAAAAGGTATGCTTAACATACAAAAGCTTGTTGAAGAATCTTACAGTGTAGAAAACTATTATAACTATCCTAGAATAGATATAGATATATTGAAAAAATATTCAGATAATTTAATTTGTTTATCAGGAGATAGATTTTCAGAGATTTCTTGCAGAATAAGAGCAGGGCAGATTGAAGAAGCTAAAAAAGAGGCTGCTATTCTGAAAGAAATGTTTGGCGAAGATTTCTATATAGAGCTTATTCCTATAGTAGATGAGCCTGATAACCTTTTAAGAGAGCTTGTAAAGATAGCTCAATCAATGGATATTAAAACAGTTGTAACAAACGATGTTTTCTATCCTGAACAAAAGGATGCCAACATTCACGAAAAGCTCCTTGCATTAGGAAATAACAATAAGATAAGTGAAACTCCTATTGATAAAGGCGGACTAAGATTCAGATATTCAGAACCTGAAAGATGGCTTAAATCATCTGATGAGTTAATTAGTTACATCAAAGACAATATAATTCCTACTCTAAAGAGAAACAATACTGATTTCTGTATTAAAGAAATACAAAAGGGAATTAAGAATACTGAGGAGATTGTTAATAAGGTTGAAGATATAGAACTAGAGTATAATAACGACCTGAGACCACCAGTGTTCATTCCTGAGAGATTTGATTCCCCTTATGAATATATTAAGTATTTAATAAAAGAGGGATATAAGAAAAAGAGATTACATTGTTCAAAAGAAATACAAGAAGAATCAAAGAGGAAAATAAAGCAAGAGCTAGAAGTATTATATTCTAATGACTTTATAGACTACTTTATAACAGTTAAAGATACTATTGATTGGACAAGGTCTCAGAATCAAGAAGTAGGTTGTGGTAGAGGTAGTGTAGGTGGAAGTGAATTAGCTTACTTACTAGACATTTCAAGGACAGACCCTATAAGATTTGACTTGATGTTTGAAAGATTTATCTCACCGGGAAGAGGTCCTACTTACAAGATAGAATACGATGATGGAACATCAGAAGAAGTAAACATCGCAGAAAGTAAGATTGTAGATGGGAATAAAAAGTATATCTACCAGCTCAAAGTTGGAGATACTGTATCAGTAGATAACTAAGGAGCATACTAATGGAAACCAAGAAAATTATAGGAATTAAAATAATAGACCCCGGTTCACCTCCTGATGTAGATACAGACTACCCAAAAGAGTTTAGACCACAAGTAATTAAGTACTCTCAAGATAAGTATGGATATAATAATGTTGCTTCATTAATGACGCCGGGCCCTTTTAAGAATAAGAACGCTTGGAAGTCTATGTGTACTATACACGGCATAGATTCAATCGTAGCTAACAAGATTAGTGAGCTTATTCCTGAGGGTAATGATGGTGAGCTTATAGATGATTTTTATTATGAAGGTGGAGAGTTTTACGAACAAGGTGCAGACCTTAGAATGGCTATAAACACACCTGAACTTGTAGAAGTCTTAGAGGACGCTATGAAGCTATCAGGTAGACAGAGGGAAACAGGAGTACACGCTTGTGGTATTGTACTCTCAAAGCACGATTTAGTAGGCACAATCCCTCTAATGACTAGACAGCGTGATGGGATGACTGTAACTCAATGGAACTATGCAGAATGTGAATCTATTGGGTTAATGAAGATGGACTACTTAGGCTTAGATACTCTTGACTTAAATCAAGAAACAATCAAGTCAATTAAGAGTACTCTAGGTGTAGATATAAGCACAGAGGAGATTATTAATAGCCCACTCAACGATAAAGAAGTATTTAAGATGTTCCAAGATGGTGACACATTTGGAATATTCCAATTCTCTAAAGATGGAGTTAGACAGCTATTAAGAGAAGCTCAGCCTACTACACTAGAAGAACTTGCGGCCATCACTGCTCTTTATAGACCCGGACCAATGGGTATGGGACTACATCAAGACTTTGCTAAAAGAAAGCAAGATGAGTCGGCTAGAATCCCTGTACATAGAGCCTTCTATGGGACAAGAATTGAAGAAATATTAAAAGGTACTCTTAATTCACTAGTATTCCAAGAGCAGGTAATTAAGATTGCTACTGATTGTGCAGGATTTACATCAAAAGAAGCAGATAAGCTAAGAAAAGCTATGGGTAAAAAGGATGCTAAAATACTTGCTATGTATGAAACTAAGTTTTTAGATGGACTACTAGAACACGGATATAGCAATATAGAAGCGAACAGAACCCTTTGGGATGGTATGAGAAACTTTGCTAAGTACGCCTTCAACAAAGCTCACTCATTCTCTTACGCACTTAATAGCTATCAATCAGCCTACTTGAAAGCACATTATCCTGTACACTTTATGACTGTGCTACTGAGTAAGAAGTTTAAGACCGAAGAGTTTTCATCTTACTATGATGAAGCACATAGATTAGGTATAAAACTACTGCCTCCTAATATTAATACATCAAAACTTGAGATTTCTCCTACAGATGATTTGAAGAACATTACATACGGGCTAGGCTATATCAAGACTATCTCAAAAGATACTGTATCAAACATAATCAAAGAGAGAGAAACAAACGGAAAATACAAAGATATAACAGATTTACTAGTTAGAAATAGCGAAATAAAAGCAAGTATGCTTAAAGCTCTAGCAGGTGCAGGTTGTTTAGATGTATTTGGTAAGTCTAGAAAACAGATTGTAGAGAACGCTGATAAACTTATTAAGAGTGCTGAAAACATCAGAAACATTGATAATAGAGGCTCACTATTTAGCTTGATAGGACAGTCCACTGCTGAGATTGTATCAACTAAGCTAGATGAAGAAGATTGGAGCAGGCTAGACAAAGCGTTCTTAGAAGCTAAGTTGACTGGGATATATCTTACAGAGGACCCTACCAGCATTATAAAACTAAGAAACGGAAGCACTGTTCCACTACAAGAGAGATTCCAGAATATAATTGATAAGGCAGCCTTTACAAGCACTGTTAATCAGTATATTACATTTATGGAAACTAAAGGTAGAAAAGCTCCTAATGGGGAAAGATATATTCAAGCAATAATAAATAACGGCAACTCTCAGCTTAATATTAAGATTAAGGGAGATATAATTAGAGGTATTACTCTTAAAAATGCTCTTAAGAGGACTAGTGGTGACTTAAAAGAAGCTGTAAAAATGACAGGGTTTAGCTTAGATAGAATATTTGAGAGGCTTGATATTGATGATATATATACTCTAAGCAATCTAAAGTTGCCTTTGCTAGACCCGCCTGAAAAAGGTTCTCTATATCAAGCGACATTTAAGACGAATAGATATGGTGGAATATTCTTAGAAAACTACAGAAAAGTTGAATATTCTAAGAACGACAGAGAGTGGAATAACTATGAGATTAAAGACAGAAAAATCACTCTAGCACTAATCGAGAAGATGATTCTAGAAAAAGACAACGAATACATAGGGTCAGAGCCTATTGACATTAGAGTATATGACGGAGAGGTTTGTATCGAGTTGTGCAACATAAATAATCACAATATACTATACGACTTTAGCCAATACTTGATTGAAAAGGAGAATTGATTATGCCTTTACCTAGAAAGAAGCTACCTACATTGACTGAGGAGCCTGATTTATATGAAGCTCCTCAGGTTGATGAGTACGACAGTGAATATGAGTTTGAGCCTATAGAAGATAATTCGACAATAAGCGAGATTAAAGACGATGAAGAATACGAGAAGTCAGAATATGAGCTAGAGTTTGAAAAAATCTCTGATGATGAGGACGAATACGAAGATGAGGAGGAGGAAGAAGAATACGAGCCTCCTAAAAAGAAGAAGTCTAAGAAGAAACCTTCTAAGAAGAAAGGTCCTAGAAAGCTTGATTTAGATGATACACAATCACAAGATAAGATTAAGAGAATATTCAGTATTATCATAATTGTTGTAATTATTCTAACTATTGTAATATTAGCTCTCAAATTATTGAATAAATCGAAAGATTCTAAGCCACAAGACAACAAAGCTAATATTGAGCAATCTAGAGATATTTCAGAAAAATCTAGCAAGAAAGAAAATAACTCATCAGAAGGTATTACTAAACTAAGAATAAACCGAGATAAGGTTGCAACTATCACTCTTGATAGAGATACCTCAGGTCAGCTAATAAGCATTTATGAAGAAGATGGCAAATACTTTGTTTGTGAATCTGAGGATAATGACTTTGTAGCTAATGAGAGCAAAGAGGTTGAAATTAGTTGTGCTAGAATACCCGGAGATAAAGCTAAGAATGTTGATAATTACTTTGTAACTAGCGATTACAAAATATTAACAGAATAGAGGAGATAAAAAATGAGAATAGTTAAACTTATCCCAATTAACGAAAAGTCAGTTGAGAGAACAAAAGCTGTTATGAAGAAAAATATATTTTTCGATGATATACAGCAATTTATCGTAATGTATAATATGGGAGTACTAGATAAACGAAATGCTCCTATAAATGAGATTGTTACAGAGGTTCTAAGGTCATACAGAAACATTACACTACTAAGTGGAAGATTCGTAATTGAAACACCTGCGGAAACTGCTATTGAAACATCTATCAAGCTACTTAATGAGTGGAATGTACTAATCAAGCTAAAGAGAGTTGCTACACTCTTACTAGATGAAAACTATCCACTAGAAACAAAGATAGTATTCTCAGATACAGAGCAGACAGGAAGACCTCTTGTTACAGTTATTGACCCGGACACAGGCGAAGAAACGCTAGAAAGATTTTGGGCTTCAGAAAAAGTTGTTAGCAAAACTAAAGAACTAGCTAATAACATATTCACAAGTCCTATTCTAAAGACATACGATGAAGATGGCGATTCCTGTTACTTTAACATAGAGGACTTAGTAGATATTGACGACAGCTTTATCTTACAGATTGAGCAGATTATCAAAGAAAATAGCTTGAAAGCATAATAGACAGGCAAGTCTAATGGTAAAATAATACTATATAGACTTGCCTATATTAATTATTAAGGAGATTTACGAAGAATGAGCATAAAGATTAAATACAGATACGAAGGTAACTTTGAGAAGCCTAGACAGCAAACTAGTGGCGCAGCCGGAATAGACTTAGTCAATAATGACGCACATAGTTGCACAGTTGAAGCTGGAGATTCAGCTATTATATCCACAGGTGTATTTATGGAGATACCTGAAGGCTATGTTGGCTTATTATTTGCTAGAAGCTCTCTCGGCTTTAAGTATAGTTGTACACTAGCTAACTCTGTAGGAGTTATTGATAGTGATTACAGAGGAGAGATTAAAGCTAAGATTATCAATCACGGAAAAGAAGCACACACATTCACACCGGGGGAGAGATTTGCTCAGCTAGTTATAGTACCTGTACCTCAGATTGAGTTAGTAGAATCAAAGTTATCTGAAACTGAGCGAGGTGTAGGTGGCTTCGGGAGTACTGGGAAATGAGAAGATTTTTAGATAGACCAACGAAAGATTTTATTAAGCTAGGAGTCATAATACTATTTAATTTTCTAGTAATATTTTCTAACAAAGACATTGCTGTAAAAGGCTTAGTTATTGCTTTTTCACTCATATATCTTATCTCAATATTTGTTGACCAAGCAAAATCAGCCTTTGTTAATATAACTACTTTTGTTGTATTGATTATAGCTTCATCACTGTTAGCAACTAGCTTAAAATCATCTACAGGAGTTGAATCGTCATTTATATTATTACCGGGCGTAATCTCAGTGTTTTTCGGTAATCTAGCTGTAGCTGAGTCTAGAGGAAGAACAAGTAAGCTCTTAAATGCACTAGCTGGACTAATATACTTATTTGTATCATCAATATTAATCTTATATTTCAATATAACAAACCCAATTGCGTTTGTAATACTAATAGTTATTGTAGTAATGATAACTAACTTAATCATTAGAAAAGGAGATAATAATGGAAAATAGAGTTGTTGCTTTTTGTGGAGGTATGGCTGCAGGGAAAGACACTTATGGAGATTTATATAAAGAATACTTAGAAAGTCAAGGTAAGGTTGCTCTTACTCATAGTTTTGGTAAACCTGTAAAAGATGAAATCAACGCATTTCTAGACGATTACAGAAAGAACTTGACACTACATCAGCTTATGGAGAATCACAATCTCTCTAAAGAAGATTGCTTAAAAGCTTTAGACATAATCAAGAAAGATGTTAGAGAGAGATTTGACATTAAGGCGACAGATAGGACTCCTGCAATGAGAAAGCTATTACAGTTTTGGGGAACAGGCGTAAGAAGAAAACAGAAAGATTCTTATTGGGTAGACAAGATGGAATCATTCATTAAGAGCGAACTTGAGAAAGGACACTACATCATCATAACAGACGCTAGATTCAACAATGAGTTTGAAATGATTAAGAGGCTAGGTGGAACACTTGTTAGACTACTAGCTACGGAAGATTGCCGTATACAGAGAATCTTTGAAAGAGATGGCATACAAGTGCCTAGAGAATCTCTGAGCCATCCTTCTGAAACTGGAGTGCTTCATTACAATGGATTCACAACTATTGTAGATACAGAAAAAGGTAAAATAAATGAAGTATTTGAAGAAATACTAAGTAAGCTAAAAGAACTAGAAAGGTAATTTAAGAATGAATACATTATTTGATTTAAAGGCACCTGGCAATAGCACTAAACATAAAGCGATACTAGAGGGAACTAACTTAAAGATAGTAGACCCAGACCTACAAAAGAAGATTAACAGTGTTAAGCTATCTCCAAGTATGATTAACTCTATTCTCAGCTCTCCGGGTGACTGGGTAATTAGTAAATATATTGAATCTGATGTATTGCTAGAGGAACTTGATTTTCTTATTAGAGGTAATTGGTTCCACTCAATTATGGAAGATTTTTTCAAGAAGAATGTAGGAGCTAGGTCAGTAGATGAGCTTAAGAAGTCAGTAAGAACTGTATCAGCACAAGAGAAGTATAAACCTCTACTTGCTAATCCTGATAACAAAGAATGGCTAAAGAAAGCTCTAGCTAACTATATTAATACATTCTACAATGAAGATAGCAAAGAAAAAGTCGCAGAAGTGTTCCTAAACGGTAAGAAGCAAAAAGGTGTAGAACTCTTTGTAACAGGAACAGTAGGCACAGCTAAAAGAAAGTGTTTAGGCTTTATTGATAGAGTAACAGAGGGAGCAAACGGGCTTAAAGTACACGACTGGAAAACAGGTAGTCGCATAGAAAACTTTAATCCAGAAAAGAAAATCTCTGATTCTAACTCATTCGATTACTGGAGGCAACAAACATTCTATGCTCTATTGCTACAACAAAAGGGTATGAAGATTGAAGAGGCCGCACTAATATTCCCTTGTGCTAAAGAACCTCAGAAGATATATATCCCATTCGATGATAAGAAAGTCATAGAGCAGACTATCAAAGATACTGAAAGTTGCGATAAAATACTTGCAGAATGTATTGAGAATGATTATACATTTCCTATGGCTAAAGGCAAGTGGAATAAATGGTCGGCATATCTATGTGGACTAGGTAGTTCACCAATGCCAAAGATAAACGAAGATAAGTTACAGTCAATTATTAAGATTTAAGAGGTTGAAATGGGTCAATATATAGAACTATATAAAAAATACAGACCTAGAACATTCGCAGATGTTGTAGGACAAGACACGATAGTAAAATCTTTACAGATGGCTATTATAGAAAATAGAGTCCCTACTGGGTATCTATTTTCAGGTACTGCTGGAACAGGTAAAACATCTATTGCTAGAATACTAGCTAAATCTATTAACTGTGAGAATCCTCAGCCTAATGGTGAACCTTGTAATGAGTGTGGTACCTGCAAGGCTATTGACTCAGACGCTCAGCCGGGAATCAAGTATATCTCTATGGCTAATAATGGTGGAGCAGAAGAAGTAAGACAGATTATGGAAGAGTCTAGAGTTTCTCAGCCTGTCAAGAGAAAAGTATTTATACTAGATGAAGTACAGAATATGTCCTCGGCCGCTCAAGACGCTATGTTAATTGGACTAGAAAGCGATAATCAGTCAACACTATTTATTTGTTGCACAACAGACCCGGAAAAGGTTAAACCTGCAATCAATAGTAGACTACAAATTAGAACATTCAGACAATTAACTACAAAAGAGCTTACTAGCAACCTTGTAAATATTTGTAACAAAGAGAGTAATATAAAAGCCAAGATTAAAGCTGGAGAGATTACAAAAGAACAGATTATACAGTGTGCGGCCCTTGCTGGTGGTAGTGTTAGAAACTCAATCTCTAACTTAGAAACACTAGTTACAAGTGGTTCACTACCTACAGAGTATAGCATTAACATACTACAAGCAATCTTAACAGCTAATCCTCTGAATGTGTATATTGCTATTGATTCGGCTGCCAACTCAGGTGCTAATCTCAATAGAACTGCTGAGGATGTGTACAGGAAGTTTACTGCTATATTTAAAATCAAAGCTGGAGCAAGCTCTAATAATGAACTCTTGAACGATATGGCAAAACACTTGCCTGGAAACCTTATTATCAAGTATCTGAATGATTTATCTGATACATTTAAAGTGGTTTCAAACAAAGTAATTGACTATAAGATTCTTTATGAAATGTGCTTCTCTCAGATGGCTTTAGAGCTAAAGAAATACAATGAAAAGAATAATAGATAGTGTAGGTAAATCAATAGTATTCTTAGTATCGTTCTTGATTACACAAGCATTAGCATTGATTATCTTTAGAGGATTGTCAATTATGCTAAAAACTGATTATGACAGTATTATAACATTACTATTGTCCACAATTACGGCTTATATAATCTTGTTTAGCATTTTCTATAAACAAGATTTTAAGCTTTTAGTATATAGCTTTAAGGAACATACTAAGAAAAGAGATTTATTGTATGGGCTACTTTTAGGAATACTAATTATTATAGTTGCAGGGTTGGTTAGTAGAATACTACCTCAGCCTAGCTCAGCAAACAATACTAGTTTACTTGTACAACACAATATCCTAATAGCAGGAGTATTTGTTATACTTATTGCTCCTGTATTAGAGGAAATATTGTTCAGAGGTATATTAGTAGACAAAGTAGGGGTAGTGCTTAGCAGTGTACTATTCTCAGTAATACATATTGGTAGTGGAGATTTATACTCAATCGTATATCCAGTTATAATAACATTTATCATAGGTTCAGTTTTAGGAACTGCATATAAGAAAACTAAATCTCTACTGCTAGTTATCTTAGCTCATTCAATATATAATATATTTATTTTATTTATTTTTTACAAATAAAAGATATTGACAGTAAGTATAATTCATATATGGCTCTAGGAAGCTCCGGATTCACCCCTAAGCGATTTTTATATTAAAGTTGATATATTTATCATCTAGGAACAAAAGTCGCTCCACGGCGAAACCCAAGCGTCCTGGAGCCGTTTATTGTTTTAGACACATAAACATTTAACGGTAAAATATATATATAAAAGATACTAAAAAATTATTTAAAAAGGAGACTGATTAATGAAGCTTAACGAAGGTTACACAAAAGTGACTTGCGACACTAAAGAAAAAGGTGAGGTTTATGTAAGAGTAGCTTCAGGCGTACCAAGACTAACACCTAGTGGGAAAAGTATTAGAGTTGAAGTGAAGCCTGAGAGGGCAAAGTATCCTATTGCAGGATATATATTTCCTGATACAGATGTAGAGAAAATCATTTCAAAGGCTGCTCAAGATAATGTTACTGTACTAATTAGATTTGAACAGGAACGAAAGAAAGATGTTGACAATGCTATTTCCATAGATGAATTGACAGCAACATCTGATGAAGGTCGTAAGAATACTGTTAAATCTTGCGTAGGTGTATACGATGTCAATAATGGAAAGTGGATAATGACACCAAATGCTCGTATTATGCCTGAGAGGGACTCTGAGTTTCCTGAGTTAGTTAAGTGTGTTAATTACATACTTTCACCAAGTACACAGGAACCTGTTGATGTAGATGGTTTCTTTGCAACTCCTAAGCCTCCAGTACTTAACAGAACAGCACCTAACCCAGTACACTTTGACAAACAGCAAGCTATAATCTCACTTTACTACTACATCCTAGAGTGTGGAAACAAGCACAACCTTGAACTTTCAGAAGATAACATCAAAGCTCTTTGCTTGAAGATGTTAAAGCTGTCTGATAAGCTATATGAACTACAAAAGGGAATAAAGGATGCTCATATCAACTACGGAGATTACTGCCATCGTCAGTCTAGATTTTACATCTTTAGATATGAAGACCAAGTAAGTCCACTAAATGAAGAAGCCTTGAAGTCATTCAATAATTGGGCAAACGCTTGTTACAGATATTATGTAAATCTGTTCAACTGGGCTAGAGATGTAGAAATCTCTTAATCATTGATATTATAAGCGTACTTAATGATTTGCTATTTGTAGAAAGAGGAATAAGATGAACAGAATATTATCAAGGATTGCTAATGACAGAGGTGACAACAATACTATCTCAATTCTACTATGGATTGTACTTGTATTAGTGCTTGTTACCTTTGTAGGCAAGATTCTTTATGACGCCATCAGCAAGAAGTCCGAAGATGTTGCAAAATGTATCGAGGACTCAAATAATGTCTTTGGTGGCTCAGGAAAATGTAAATAGCAAACAATAGAGGGTGAGTGCTTCGTGTACTCACCCTTTATGCGATATTATAGCTATATTACACAAAAGGAGTACTAATAAAATGAGTAACACTCTATTCATATTAATGATTACACTAGGCTTCATACTACTAGTAGCAGGCATAATATTCTTAGTTATCTCACCTGTTAAAACAAAGTCTAGAATAGTAGCCTCAAACAATCTTGACCCAACTATAAATAAACTATTAAAAATGTTTGGTGGTGACTTTTCTTTTTTGATTCCAGACAAGGCTATGGCTCAAAGAGTAAAGTATACTGGACTACAAAGACTATTTACTATGAGCGATAATCCTTGGAAGATAACTTATGTAGAGTTTGTGCTATTACAGTTTATCTTAGGATTTGTAGGTTTGTTAGTAGGTATAGTCGGTATGGCTCTAATGACTTATATTGGAGCAACTGCTGTAGGTATTATTGTTTTAATTGCTTTACCTTTTGCAGGATTTAATTATCCTACTAGTGCATACAAGGCAGCCGCTAAAGACAGAGAAATGAAGTTTAAAGCTCAGTTGCCTGAAGCAATAGATTACTTAGTAATGGCTCTTAGTGGAGGTGGATATTCTCTCCCAGTTGCTTTTGCAGAAGTAATAAAGTATTTACAGCCTTCTATTATCAAAGATGAGTTTACTACAATAGTTAACGACTTAGATTCGGGATATCCTATGGAAACAGCTTTACAGAGATTTGCTGATAGGGCTCCTACAGAGGGAATCAAAGCTTTTGCAAAGTCTTTAAATATGGCTAATAAGTTATCTGTATCTACTGTGGAAATACTACAAGCAAGAGCAACAGAATCAAGGCGAGACTTAGAAAATGAAATAGACAGAAGAATAGTGCAACTAGAATCTAAGATGGTTATTTGTTTTTCTATGCCAACTGCTTTAGCTTTAGGAATAGAAATCTTAGCACCTGCTGTTGCGACACTATCACAAGCACTATAATTTATAGATACCGCCTAGAGGCTCCGGAATCGCCCCTAATCGTTTTTTACATCAAAGTCGATATATTTATCGTTTAGGAATAAAAGTCGCTCTCCGGTTAAATCCATGCGTCCCAGCACTATATAAGGAGAATAATATTAGATGGCTTTACCAATAAGTTTTAATAAACACAATAAAAATAAAAATAACGGCCTGAATCACGATGACCGAACATTGATTGCTAGTACAGACAATAAACACAGAGCCGAAAATGCTTCTAAGTTAGCTCAAGAGTTTTTAAATAACTGTAGACTAGGCACTATTGAGCAAATAGGAGTACTAAACACTGATGTATTAATGACTGCTCCTAAAGGATACTTTGATAGTGTACAAAGAGTAGCTAAAAAACTCACAGAGAAGATACAAGGCGACTTATCTAACTCAGATAAGTCTACTCTTATAGCAAGATTAAAAGGAGACCCTACAGACACAACCTTAAGAGGGGATGCCTTTCAAGCTATTAATACAGAATATTTAAAATATGACAGCAATCCTGATAGTATAGCATACAGAAGTTTTAACAAACTAGAGAAAGCTTTTGTATTAGCTATGGTATTTAACGAAATATGTGGGTTGGGTCCTTTAGAGCCTTTTTATCGTGATGATAGAGTTAAAGAGATTATGTGTAATGGACCTTATGATGTCAACATCGAAATGGAAGGCTTATTCAGAGTAGAGAGTTGCCAGTTTTCATCGGATAATCATCTTCAAGAGTTAATTAATAAGTTATATGCCTCAGTTAATAGAGAGATAACTAGAACTAATCCTAGAGACAATGCTAGATTGCACGATAAATCAAGATTGTTTGCTACACATCAAGCAATAGCACCTGATGGACCTAATCTTAATATAAGAAAGCATCCGGAAGAGTGGATATCACCTCAAATGCTATTGGAATGGGACTCTGTATCAGAAGAACTCTTACAGTGGCTAGGTTATCACATCAATGCAGGTTGCTCATTCATAGTAAATGGAGGAACAGGCTCAGGTAAGACAACTACTCTTAGTGCATTACTAGGGTTCTATCCAAATAACAAGAGAATCGTAACTATTGAGAAGAATATAGAGCTTAAGGTTCCTCAGTGGAAAATGCACGCAGCCGCTCTTGAATGTATACCTAGAAAGAACGATTCTAAAGTATATGTAGATATGAGAGACCTTGTAGAATGTTGTACACAGATGAGACCTGATATGATTGTATGCGGAGAAATAATTGGGCCTGAGGGATATGACTTTGTACAAGCAGGAAACACAGGTCACCAAGTAGCAAGCACTATTCACTCTAACAGTTCTGAAAAGTGTATTGAGCGTATTATTTCTCTAGTATCACAAGCAGGCTTGATAATGAGTAAAGATACCTTAGAGTTAATCTCAGCTTCGATAGATTTTATTGTTACTGTAACTAGACTACAAGACGGCTCAAGAAAGATAACTAATATCTCAGAAGTAGGAACAAGAGCTGTAACAGGAGCTAACGGAGCCTACTTGCCCGTTAATCCTATATGGGAGTATCAGCCTAACTCAGAGTTGTCATACGATGGGAAGATAACTGGAAGATGGGTTAAAGTTGGTTCATTATCAGAAGATAGAAAGGATATGCACAGATTAGGAATGTACGCAGAAGCTAGTTTAAGCGAATTACTTAAACCTACTCTGGCACCAAAGAAGGAGTAAATATGGGAATATTTAATTATGCAAACGCTCCCCTAATTGTAACAATCATTATGCTTATTACTGTACTTGGCACTTTCTTATTTATAAAGAGGAATCATAACAGTAAAAATCGAATTACTGAGCAATTTATGGAACAGCTTGATGTTATGTCAGGCAAAGAAACCTCATCCAGCAAGAAAGCTAAACTAGATATAGGTAAGAAGTGGAATGATATATGGGGAAACAGCTTAAAGAAAGCTGGATGGATAAGTAAAGATATAGACAATCAAAGAGTAGGCTTCTTAGTTGCTTCTATAACAGGAATATTCTATCTACTTGTTACATTAATCAGCAGGAATATTGGTATTGCATTAATGCCTATAATAGCTGTATATATGTTTTTATATCTATTCTTAGAGAAAGCTATTGAAGATAGAGAAGAAATATTTAATGAACAAGTACCTATATTCCTAAGTGTTTTCAAAGCGAACATAAGAGCAGGCGAAACAGCTATTAGAGCCTTATCAAATGCAATAGATGAAACTGATAGCCCACTATATGATGAACTAAAGCCAGCTAGAGCCTTGATTGATGTAGGTTCGTTCCAAAGTGCAATAGAGAAACTCAGACGAGATACAGAATCAGAAGCTCTTAGATTCCTATGTGGTTGTATAGAGTTGAGTACAGTTGTAGGAGCAAACTTAGAACATCAAGTTGAGATTATTGAAGAAATGCTAGATTCTAATAGGCAACTAAAAAGAAAGCTAAAGGTTGCTATTTCAAAGAATACCCCTCTTGTTATATTGTCAGCAATATTGATACCTGCCGTATTCTTATTCACATACATATTTAACGAGCAGACTAGAGCCTTTTGGTTTAAGACTCCTCTGAGTTGGGTTGCCTTTGCATTAACTATGGGAATCTACTTAGGAGGCGTGTTCCTAGCTAAAAAGGTTACAAAGAAAACAGGTAAGTTTTAATACACATCTACTAGAGCAAGTTGTAGCGATACAGCTTGCTTTTTTGATATTAAAACTATGACAATAAAAGGAGTTTTTATGAATAAGGAACTAACGATAAGGTTTGAAATTGAGCGAAAAAACATACTCAATGCAAATGTAAGTAAGCATAGATATATAAAAGGAACAATAGCTAAAAATCTAAGAGTTATCGGATATAAAGAGGGGTCAAAATATTCAGAAAAGTTTAAACATTATGATGTAGATGTACTTATATATCCACCTACAAGAAGAAGATTCGACCCACCTAATCTATATCCTACAGTGAAGCACTTAATAGATGGACTAACTGATAGTAAGCTGTGGGAAGATGATGATTGGAAACACTTAAATAAAATGAGCTTTGCTTATGGTGGCAACATTTCAGGAACAAAAGACTTATTTATATTTGACTTAATAATCAAGGAGATTGACTAATGAGATATATTCTAGTTAAAGATATGACTAGGCTATTTACCAAAGAAATGCTATTATATTCGCTATTTGACATTTCTTTCAAGAAACCTATAAGATTAGTATTTTTAGTATACTTAATATTACTACTGCTAATTTACTCTCTTCCATTAACAATCCTACTGTGGCCTTTTAATAAATACAGTGCAATGTTAATTATTATTCCGCCATTTTTACTAGCAAGCTTAATGAGTAAGCCTATATGGGGAGGCAAGTCATTTTTTAGTTGGTTTAAATGTCAACTAAAATATGCTTTTTCTCCAAAGAGATATTATGATGGCAAAGGTATCAGAAAAATCAATCGTAAGTATTTTGTAAAGCACTCTTACACGGTATCAAGAAGAAAAGACTTTAACAAACTATTTAGAATGATTCAAGAGGAGGGAGCTAATGAGTGATTATGGATTATCATTGTGCATAGGTGAAACATACGGAGGCTCACCATTCCCAGTGTTTTATGACCCTCATTATCCTATAAGAGTCAGTAAAGGCTCTGTATCACTTATAACAGGAGGCTCAGGTTCAGGTAAAACATTCTTAGGTATGCTAATAGCGGCCCACGCTAGTTTACTAGGGAAAGTAGGTTTCATACTTGACCCAAAAGGCGACTTTAAAGCACTAAAAGTCTTAGAACAAGCTGGAGATATAAACAGAGTAAGATTGTGGAGCGTTGTGCCTGAAGAGGGCAAAATAGAAGATGAAAACGAGGGAATGTTAGACCCTACAGCGTTCTATGATAAGCCTAAGGACAATACAGCACTTACAATAGATGTAATTACAGCTTTGTGTGGTGGAGAGATAACTCACAAGCAGATTACAAAGTTGACGCCTATATTAAATGATATAACAGAGAATCCTAATCCATCGTTCTCAAAAGTAGTAAGCAAGCTACAATCAAAGCACGATGATGAAATAAGAGCATTAGGATATAGACTAGAAACTGTACTAGGTACATCCGTAGCTAAGCTATTATCTATTAATAAGAGAACAGGTAAAAAGAAAGATTTTGTATTAGGCGATGAGATGGTTGTAATTGACTTAGCAGGCTTAGAAATGCCTTTAGACACTAAGCCATCTAAAGACTATTCAAACGCAGAGAGAGTATCAGTAATAATACTTTCCCTAATCTCAACTGCTATATTAAATATGATGAAGCACCAGCCTGTAAACAAATACAAAATACTACTCATAGATGAGGCTTGGGTTTTAATGTCTACTAATATAGGAAGAAGTATGATTAAAGGTGTAGGTAGACTAGGTCGTTCTAGAAACTTAGCAACAGTATTAATGACACAATCAAGTAAACACTTAGACACTGAGGGAGAGGGCGAAGGTGAATCTGATATGGATACACTTATATCAGAAAGGTTTGCCTTTAGAAATGCAGATGAAGAAGAAAACTATCATACTGTGCAAATGATGAAGCTCCCATCTAATGAGGGCTGGGAACAGTTTATGAGTGAACTACCTAAAGGTGTATGCCTAATGCAGAATACTAACTATGAATCAGCTTTTGTACATATACTAGCTAAAGATGAGTGGGTTGACAAGTTTAATACTACTCCAATTTCAGCAGATATGTGATATTTGATTTATATAAACACTATAAGGAGATTTAGAAAATGAAGATAAAAGGGTTAAAAGGTAAAGATGTAGCTTTAGCTACAGGTAATAAAAACCTAGTAACTACACTAATAGTATCAATTATCGTTGTAGTATTAGCTATTGCTCTATTCTTTACTTTAAGTCAAGTTTTGGCAAAAGAAGATTATTATGTTCTTAAGCAAGATGTATCAGCAAAAACTCAGATTTCAGAGGATATGCTAAAGAAAATAGAAACTGCTAAAGGCTCAGCTCCACAAAATGCAATCTCTATCCAGCAAGTAAGACAGGGTACTGTATACACTAGAATCCCACTTAAAGCTGGCGATGTACTATCAAAGAGTAATACAGGATTAGATTTAGATTCAACTAATGGTATTCCTGATGATTGGGTAGTAGTATCTTTTAATATTAGCTCAGATAATGCAGCCGGAGGCAACATCAGTAAAGGAGATTACTTTGATATTATAGGTATTGACCCAGACGGTGGAGCAAAATATCTATTCTTTAATGTGCTTGCTTTAGAAGTAAACTACACTAAAGGTGAATCAAAAGTGACATCAGATGGAAAGGTTGTTCCACTAGGTGAGCAATTACAGTATGTTGTAGGTGTGCCAGCAGATAAGGCTCCTACACTATTACACGCTTTCGAGAAGTTTAAGACGGTTAAGCTAGCTATGTCACCTATGTCATTAAAATACAAGAATAGAGATACAAGCTCATTAGACCAAGGATACACAGCAGATTTCTCTACATCAGCAACAGATTTATTCGCTGGAACAGATAGTGCATTTACTCCTATACTTAGAGATAAAAACGGACTACCTGTAACACAAGAAAGCTGTAAAGATGGTAAGGTTGACCCTAAGAGCTTATGTAGTAACATCAATAAGTTACCTAAGAAAAAAGACTTGAAAACTAATGTGACTGAAAAGAAAAAGAGTACAGAAAAATCTGAAAATAAAAAAGCAGAAAAGATAGATTCAGATATTACAGCCAATTAAGAAAGGAGGAGCTATGCAAAAATATAAAATTGCTTTTGTTGGACAACCGGGAATACACGAAGCCTTCAAGGAGTTTGACGAGAGTTGGGATATGCAGATTCCTTTAGCAACTCTAGACGACTTTGAAAAAGAATTAGCTAGTGATGAACCTAGAATATCCCCTAATACAAATGTGGTAATAGTTTTCTCCAGACTCTTTAATAAAGCACCTGCCCAGTTTGCTAGAGTTGTTGCTACGGTGGCACCTTATTCTGTTACTTGTGTACTAATTCCACAGGCAGATAGAGCAAAATACGGTACAGAACTAGAAAGAGCTATTAAACAAACACAAATAGAAATGGCTGAGGAAGATGATGAGTATAACAACAATACTCCATTCTACTTAGTAGACTATGAAAATGCTCAGTCAGATATATATAACGCAATAAGCGAGTATGTTAAATCTCCTATTATAGAGCCTGAGATAAAAGACGCTATTAGACCAATGTTACCAAATGGCGGAGATTTAACTGATGATGATTTTGAAGATTTTTCAGAATATGAAGATGATGAGATACTGATTCCTGAAGCTAGTGCAAATGCAAAAGGTAAAGTATTCACAATCACATCATCAAAAGGTGGTTCAGGTAAGTCAACTGTAGCTATCTCACTAGGCGCCTTCATTGCTCTAAGCTCTGAAAAGGCTGCTCAGAAAGGATTAATTCCAGAACCTTTGAAAGTATGCTTAGTAGACTTAGATACAAGAGATGGACAGCACTGGATATTAACAGGCGCTAGAAAACCTAGTACAATAATGAACCTAATAGGTAAAGATGAGATAGATATAGAAGATATTAAAGAAACTGTATGGCACTCAGAGAATACTCATTGTGATTACTTATTCGCTCCAAAGAGACCTAAGAGTGCTTTGAGTATACCTTCAAATCTATATGCAAAGACTATCCAAAAACTAAGAGAGATTTACGATGTAATTATCTTAGATACATCAGCCTACTTTATGGACTCTGTAAGAGAAGATGTTGCATATCAGATTTCTGAGAAGATTGTATTTGTATCAGATATAGTACAGACAAGTATTCTTGGTTGCACTAGATGGATAAGTGAAGAAATGCACGAACCTGAAAGAGGTGACTTGAATATACCAGCAGAAAAAGTAGGTATAGTAATTAACAAGAGCTTGTCAGATGTAGGTATGTCAGCAGAGAAGATTCAAAGAGCAACAAACGGATTACCAATCCTATCTATGATTCCTTCTGAACCTAAACTAGTAGCCTATGCTTGTAATACTTGTTCACTAGAACAGATATTGCGTAGACCACTAATCAATCAAGCTATACGATATATAGCAGAGGCGCTTTTGCCGGACACTCCTTTTGAGAGTGTGTTTATATAAATATGAAAAAGGTACACTTTATGTGTGCCTTTTTCTTTTGTGTACTACTAAAGAAAACTAAGATTTAACTATTATATAACACAGATACCGCCAGGAGGCTCCGGATTCGTCCCTAATCGTTTTTTATACGAAAGTCGATATATTTATCGTTTAGGAATAAAAATCGCTCCCTGGCGAAATCCAAGCGTTCCAGAGCCATATACGAAAAAAGACTAGCCAAAAGGCTAGTCTAAAACTCAGCGTATGTAAAAGTAGGAGCTTTCGCCATACCAGCAAAAATCATATATAGAAATATTACTAGCATACAACATAAGAATATTAAAGTGTACTTAACACAAATATTCGAGATGGCTCTCTTTATTAATTTTCTCATTCTCTTTAAGCCATAGCGTACATTACACGATACATAGATGTTTCGTTCTGTTCTATGACCTTCTCCACCCCTAGTCTTGAAAGAAGATTCTCAGAATCAACTATAGGAGCTATCACTTCAGGTTTCTCAAACCCTGTCTTATCAACAAGAGCTTCATAGAAATAATCCTTTTCAGTATCTAGGTTTACACCTAGAATCTCCTCAAGCATTCCATAGTCATTAAAGTCCTCAATATATACTTCATAGAGTCCTTCTTTTAGTTCTGTAAGAACCTCTTCAACTCTATCGCTCTCTTTTACCATCTCAATTACATCTTTTCTTGACATATCTTTGCTCCTCTATTATACACTCTCATAACTTATATGATTATTATATATTACTTGTCTTTATGTGTCAACCCTTTTTTCCACATAAAACTAACAAATCTATCAGTTTCTTTTTCAACTTTCTTAGGCATAGTATTACTTGGCTCATCTTTGTAAAAAACTAAGGCATTCGCATTAGTATACTTCCATACATCGTTTACATTTTGAGTTTTGCTTTTATAGTATTCTTTAGGAAAATGATTAGACATTCGTACAAGTGAACTGCCGTCTGATACTATATCATAGTCAGGTCTAATCATATAGGAGTAGCCTTTTTCATCTAAATAGCTCTTTACACTCTCTATATTCTTATCCTCAAACACAAAGTATGACGAACTTGAAGCAATAGAGAATGAATAGTCTGACATTTTATCAGATAAATCAGTAGCAAACTCCATAGACTGTTTCCTATCAGCGTGTATTGACTGAATATCGTTTAACAATCTGTTATATTTCTTAAATAAACAGTTTGCTTCGCTATCGTTTTCAATTTCTGTAGCGAAAAAGTCTTCCTTTGACATTTTATTACCAATACCTGCAAACAAATATTTCTTATATCGACTTTCTAAGATAGCATTTATTCTGTCAATCTTCTTTACTTGCTTATTGTATTGATTAAAAAGGTTCTTAACCTCATATAATCCCATAGCTGTTCTATGCTTCTCAAGTGTTGACTTAACAGGTTCGGATGCGCCTTCGTTAATAAAATCAGCATACTTCTGAGCTTTCTCTATGTTAGTAAAATGTTTACCTCTAGGACAAGCCCTAACATCTGCATTACACCTTTCAGGAGTACCACTAGTTGAAATGTGATACAACTCTTCCTTGTTCATTATAGTTTACCTCTCGTTTATTAGATAATCGAAATATGATTGGTCGGGTGCCTTACTTCTAGCTTCCTCTAGAGTGCATAACCTTTTATTTACACATTCAATCAGCTTATGTTCTAGAGTACTACCTGATATTTCCTGCTTTTCTCGTATCTTATATAGCTCATCGTTCTGAATAATTCGTCTTATGTTAAAGTCAACTTTTAGTATTTCTCTAACTGCAAATCTTGATTTACCGTCTATGGACTTAACTAAAACTTGATTGACTATTCCTCTAAGGTTATCCCCTAGAGTACTCATAATTCGCTTTTGTTCACTACCTTCATATAATGACCTTATACGATTCAGCGTTACTATATTGTTAGATGTGTGTACTGTACTAACGGAAAGGTGTCCTGTTTCAGAGGCTCTGAGCAACTCATCAACTTCTTCCTTATTTCTAACCTCTCCTATTAAGATAATATCTGGCGAACTTCTCATAGCACTAGTTAAACCGTTACTAAAGCTTAAACAGTCGCTAGGTATATCTCTTTGTACAACACAACCTAGTCCATCATCAGGATATATAAACTCAATAGGCTTCTCTACTGTTATTATCTTTTTTCTCTGAGTTGTCTGAATATTTCTAACAACAGAAGCTAAAGATGTAGTTTTACCTGAACCTGTTGCTCCGCAAACAAGCACTACTCCTGATGAATTATTGAATAATTCGTAAAACTCAGAATCAATCCCTAGTGATTCCTTGCTAGGAATCTTACTCTCAATAGTTCTAAAAGTCATTATATTAGTATCAAATGACTTGCCTAAATTAACACGAAAACGCCTGCCTTCATATCTACCAATTCTTATTTTATATGATGTATCGTATTCTAAATCTTTAACAAAATCTCCTATAGCCTCATAAGTAAGTATCTTCTTAGTTAGTTCTTGCATAGTATCATCTTCAGGTATAGGAAACTCATTACATCTAACAATATCCCCTAATACAGAGAAGCATACTACCCTATCGCCAGCTAAATGTATATCGGAAGCTCCTCTCTCTATTGCGTGCGAAAGTACTAAATCAAGGTTAAAATTATTAACCCAACCTGTGTCTAGCCAATCATCGCCGTACCCTCTATCAAGAAAAGGACACTCAGCAAAATCCTTATCTATATCTGATTTAATCGGAACTTCCTCTAGTAAGACTTCTTCAAAGTCGGGTAGGAGAAAATCTTTTGGTAACATTACTTAACCCCCTATAGTTCCCAGTGAATAGTACCCTCTTTGACTATTCCATCTTCATTCATTACAGGCACTATATCATACTTATCAAAGCCAATTCTATCAGCAGCCTCTTTAATCCTCTTAGCAATGAACTTACTAGGAGTTACATAAATAACCTTTGAATATACTCTGTTATCTGATTTGTATACACTTAGTTTCCTAATATATTCATCAACAGGCTTAATAGTACGCTCAACTTCAATCGCAATATTAGAAGGACTTCCATCTGAGTTCCTCTCTCTGTGTATCACTATATCAGGAATAATATAACTACTAAAGGCTCCTATAGCTGTGAATAAAATGTAAAACCAAGGGCTCTCCTCTTCAGGACTTTTACCTACTTTCCCACCGTTTTCCCATTTTCTCCAAGCAATCTCCCATTGCTCTCTAAGTAGACTATTAGTTTCACCTTTGTATGAATCTCTAACAAATACCTTTCCTTTTAATTTGTATGCAAACTTATTCATAGCTGAAATCATATCTCCTTCAGGAACAATAGTCTCGCCTAAAACAGGTCTTCCATAGTTGTCTAACCTATTAGCTTTAACTCCCTCTTGTAGTATGTCAATACAACCACTGTATATGCAAGCCATTATATGATTAACATAAATACGCTCAGATACAGATTGTAACCCAGCTTGTGAATTAGTAGGCAACTTCCTTTCACTACCAATTAATGCTCTCCCTAGTCTAGTTAAAGCCCATACCCCCGGAGAGTTATAAACTATAATATTTCTAACTATACCAACTTTCTCTAACCTTTTTAATCTATAGTATACTTGTCCTATAGTAACATCATTAGCTTTTCCACCAGAAGCATAATATAGATTCCTTAAAGAAGCTAACTTACATATATCTAGAAAATTAAGTATACCTAAATCTCCAAAAGATAGACTAACAGTTCTCTTAGGTCTCCTGCGTGAAACCTTATTCTCTATGCCTGCTCCTATAGTTAAGAGTCTAGCCTTCTCCTCTTGACTGAGTACACTCTTAGGACCCACTAGAGCTTTTAACTCCTTCTCAGTGATTCCTAGTTTCTTTAATATAGATTTTTCATATACAGTTTTCTTTCTGAACTTCTTTAAGAAAGCGTCATTATCGCCAGGCTTAACGAACCTATCCTCTTTAGCTTTCTTATCAAGAACATCTAGCTTGATGTTCTCCTTAGTAAGATTCTTTGTGTATACAATATTGTTATCTCCACAAGTTTCAAGTAAAGTCTTTAAGCTATCTTTATTAGACTTATAGTGCTTTCTTCTTAAAAAGTCACCAAGAGTATCACCTTTTTCATTAATGACAACTAAGTCAACTCCCGGCTGTACTATCTCTTTTTTCTTCTTAATACCATCAATAGCACTGCCTAGACTAATAATATCCTCTTTTGCATAATTATACTGTCCACCGAATAAGAATGGATTATCTGTACTGATAATCTGTCTATGTAGATTAGGAATCTTGCCTCCCCATTTCTTGCCCCAGTTTACTTGTAGCCACTTAGTACTTACTACATCTCGCCTATTATTTATATCCTCTAATGGCTCTGAATATGTAAGTGAGGCAACATTAGTATTCCCAATGCTTTCCGGAGCCTGCTCAAAAGAGCTAAAATCTTCAGAAATCTCAGTAGATTCTAACTCTGATTCCGGTTCGTTGCCATCACTCATTTCCATCAATTCTTCTATTCCTAAATCATCATCTTCAAAAAACTGAGATTTTTCCAAGACCATTTTTCGTCACCAACCTTTGTAAAATGTTATAACAACAATATCACTAGAATTATGCAAGATTATTTTTAAAGTTGAGTGGAAATTGAAAAAGTGTTTTATACCCCTCTGCCGGAAAAAAAATTAAATCTTAAAATCGACCAAAAAGTGCAAAAATCCTTGCACCAATCTCCACCAGTTGATTTTACTACCACCGCCCCTCCGGGGCGCCCCCATCCTCTCCTCAGTATCTCATATTCGGAGCCCCTCCATTTCATTTCGGAGCCCCTCAACAGGCACTACACATATACAGTTCACTCATCAAAGTCTACTCATAGCTCCCTCGGAGAGGCGCTCACTATCGTTCGCATACTATCGTTCACTAGGAGTTCACTCAGTATACTGGGGGGCGGGATAACGAACAACAAGTAGGTTAAAGGCGGAGGGGCGGTTACCGTGCGACTCCGAAAGAGAGATACACAAGCATACTAATAGTTAACTAGTATACAACAGCAATGCCAGGCTAGGAAGCAAACAGTAACAGTATATGTACAATAGAGGAACTATATATGTACAGTAAACTAAGGAGAGTCGCCTGGCGGAGCCGGTCCTACCCGGTAGGACCTCCACACAAGCATACACACATACTAGATACAACTCACTCACAAGCAAACTAATAGTAGGCTATAAGCAGGCAATTACATAAAAGTAGGAGTTGAGGAGAGGTGAGGCTCCAGCTAGGTGGTGGAGCCGGAGATAGTACCTTATTAAAGTAAAAGAATATATATAGTATATGAGAAGGCTCCTAATGTGCGTTAATGCAGGATATATTAAAGTAAACTGAAGGTATTATGGCAGTAACTATATGACAGAGGATACTAACAGAGAATATAATAATGCTCCTGAGATTGTTCCTAAATAGTAGGGTCCTGAGTACTGAGGGAGCATTAATGCAGAATCTATAACTGAGGGAGTTAACAGAGGATACTAACAGAAAATAATTACAGAATATATATAATAATGCTCCTAAAATCATTCCTAATTACTATGCTCCTGAGTGTGGAGTGGGAGCGTCGGAGGCGGAGGTGGAGCCGGCGGTGGAGGAGGTTCCGGGGAACGGCTGGGAGGATTTTCTTTTTTTTGGTTTGAATTATCTGAATAATCTTTTGGTATAGACTATTCATATTACTACGATTTATTTTATTTTTACAACTATGAGATAGGAGGCTGTACCTGATTGCTGATATACTCTGATTCTACTTTTATTCTTTGATAGTATGCTTTATCATAAATATACACATTGCTGATTCGTTATTACTGGAGGCTCCGATATATTACTAGTATATTATAATTCTATTCTTCTCTTTGATAGTATACTAGCATTATGATTCGTTATTACTGGAGGCTCCGGTTATTAATAACATACTACGATACTAGGACTCTTATTGTAAGTATACTTTATCATAAATATACACTATTGTCTTTATATTTATAATTCAGGAGTCTACACCTATTACCGACTCATATTTATACTGGGGTCTGTCCTTATTTTAGTATGTCTTTTGTTGTGCTTATTATCAGGAGGCTTTACCTGTTTCTGATTTACTATGATTCTGTTTTACTCTTGATAGTATGCTTTATCATAAATACATATATATTACTCATTGTAGATTTTACTCTTTATATAAGGAGCTTACTTTTATATGTCTTATATAGACTATGTATAAAAGTATTCATTTACAAACCGGATTTATACATTAGGTTTTGTAGGTGCTCCGGTGTTGTCTAAAACACTTGACCGGCAACGGATTATTGAAAAATCAATAATTAAAAAATGTATGTGATAAATATTGCTGATTTTTATGATTAAATAAATATACATTTTTGTGTATACTCATATATTTGAGTTTAGCTTTATGTATTTACTCTAATTATCTGAATATTCTTTAGGGACAGACTATTTATATTACTATGATTTTTATATTTAAAGGTTAGTAGCCTTTTCTCTATTGTCTATACACTATGATTCTATTTTATATAGTTTTCTTTAGTGTATCTATTTATTACTGATTCATTACTGGAGGCTTTGGTTGTTTCTGATTCACTCTGATTTTAATTTTACTCTTTGATAGTATACTTATAGATAAATATACACTTATGATTCAGGAGTCTACACCTGATACTGATTCGCTCTGATTTTATTTTTATTATATAGTTCACTAGAGTTGTTGCTCATTACTACTGGAGCCTCCGTCTATTGCTAGTATACTACGATTCTATATTATTCATTATAAGTATGCTTTACTGTAATTATACATTACTGTGTTTATATATGATTGAGGAGTCTATGCCTATTACTGACTACTTATGATTCCGTTTTATCTTTAATAGTATACTAAAGTAACAATAGTTGTCTTTATAACCTTGTCTTGATTACTTAGCTATACAATCTAAGGAGCGACTCCTGTTTAAATAGTGTATAAAAGTATTCCTTTGTAAACCGGATTTATACATTTGGTTTTATAGATACTCCGGTTTCGGTTAAAATACTTGACCGGTAGTGGATTATTGGGGAATCAACAAGTAAAAATAGGCGTGATAAATATTACAGATTTTAGCTATTAAATAAATATACATTTTTGTGTATACTCTTATAAAGATAATATTACTCTTTATGGGGTCTTTACCTGTTTCTAATTCGCTCTGATTCTAGGATTCTTGTAAGTATGCTTTATTATATATACTCTTTATGTCTTTCTTATGGACATTTTGATTTATCTGAATATTCTTTAGGCGGGAGTTTATTACTTTTATAGTTCTTTATGATTCTAGTTTTATTACAGGAGGCTTTGGTTGTTTCTGATTCACTCTGATTCTAGTTTTGATTTACATAGCTTTCTTTAGTGTGTCTTTCTTGTTTTAGTATATTAAAAAGGAGACCTCAGATATATCTAGGAGGCTCCGGGTTCGTTTCTAAGCGACTTTTATATAAGACTTGATATATTTATCGTTTACTGGGATAAGGTCGCTTAAAATAAAAATAGACTCTATACTTATTTATGTTTAGATTATTTTTATATATTTATGGATAGGCTGGTTTCTGTTTATGAATATTTATACTTAATTATGTATAAGTATACATTTATTAGTTCATTTAGGTTGCTTTTGGAATACTTTTTATAAGAATGTTGATAAATGGACAATTATCACCTTTTTAGCTGGTTTGAAAAAGTGGTTCCTGTATATAGGCTGGGAGGAGTTTTTGCTGGCTATTTGGTAGTCTTAAGAATGTATAAAACATAGTTAATTTAATAGTATTTATACATTTACATATATTTGTTAATAAAAAGTGTTGACTTTAAGTTAAGATTGTTATAATATATATGTATAAGAGAGGTGTGTTATGGAAGTAATAGAAAGACTTAAAAAGCAATATGGTGACGACTTACTATTTGTAGGTGCAAGAGGAAGTAACTGTGTAGGCTTACAAATGGAAGGCTCTGATTTAGATATACTTGCTATCGTTAATAGACAGATGAAGAAATGTAAGGAACTACAGGACGATGTAGCTGTTTATGGGCTAGACTTAGCAGACGAGAGGATTATGGTGGGTGCATTTAACTTAGTTGAGGCTCTATTATCTCCTTTATACATTGCAGATAGCTATAGATTACTATATGATAAGTATTTAAAAATAATATTTACAGAAGAATACAATTATATGTTCAGAAGTCACCTATATGGAGCTATAAAGAACTTTATCAAGTTGTACTATAAAAAAGATGGTGAAAGTAGATACAAGCAGGCTGCCAAGATTATTATGTTCTACAAGCTTTGTACCATCAAAGAGTACATAGAAAGCTTAATTAAGTACTGGAGTGAACATAAGTTGCCTGAAGAGGTGGCTGAACAGTATTTCAGAATCAGAAAATACGGCCCATCTTTAGAAGAGGAAGAGTTAATTAAGGTAATAGAGGTGTGGAGAAAGGACAGTAAAGTCAAAGAAGAAATCCACGACCTTTGTGAATATTACAGTAGACTTTTAGAAAGAGATTACTTAAAAAGGAGATAATATAGATAAAATGACATTAACTGTAATGATGGAGACAATTCCGTTCATCTTGTTTATGATAGCGACAATCATTATTGCTATAAAAGTATCAGATAGCAGAGCCGTTACAAGAACAGTATTTATCGTTATAAATATTATTCTGATAATTCTCACAATACTAGCTATATACATAGCAGTACGATATATGTCGGAGTAAAAGGTTATTAAGGAAGCATTGAAATGAGTATGTATGTATATAACAATATGGGTAGAGAGGTAGAAATAACTGAAACCTTAGAAGAACTAGAAAAACTGAGAATAAAGTATAGGAATAAAAACATAGGCTGGAGATTTCTCAAAGCTTGCTCACTCACATTTATAATATTAGGTGGGCCTTACGGATATTTTCCACTTTCTATGCTAGGTTTCATCCCATTAGTAATAACAACAGTAATAAGTGACCTAGTTTTAGACGACTATGAGTTAGTTTTAAGGAAGATAGAAAAGGTTAAGGAGTAGGCTATGATGTATTATGAGTTTGAATCAGGCTTTGATAAGTATTTTAAGGACACTAAGCTAAGTTCCACAGAGGGAATGCTATCAGAGTTAAAGTCAACAAAGACTAAGTTATCTATATATAGGTTTCTATATTTTGCAACAGTAACATTATTCTTTATTTCAATAGTATCAGCTTTGTTGGTAACTATTTTTGCTCAAAAGTCAAATCTAGTATATGTGTGCATAGCTGGTATATGTATATTCGGTTTACTAATTATGCCTACAACATCTATGACAGAGAAAGCATATCTATACTTGTAATACGCTAATAAGTATGCTCAGAGAGCCAGATACTAATTCAAATAGGTATGAGGGTTATACTCCACGCTTTAATTTTAGTGTAGATAGTGGAGCATACTTTAGAGAAACTAAAAAGCAGGAGGTTCCTAAAGAGGTAACTCCTGAGATAGTATTACCTAAGAAACAACCTAAAAAGCAGATGGGACTAATGGAAGAATTAGCTGAACTAAAGGAAGAGGGCGAGAGAATCTTTAACTATCTAAAGGCTGAAATGGATAAGGATAAAGATATATCTGAGATTAAGAAAGAGTATAGCGCCGAAATATCAAGGCTAGACCACATTAAGAAAAGAATAAACGAAATAGAAAATAAGTTGAGTTAAGGCTTACTAATAGATAAACAAAATCTTAAATATTGAAAGGTATGGAGGAATTATGCCGTTTATAGAAGATAGAGATAGAGAAAGAGAATTAGATATTAAAGATTTCAGAGATACAATGGCTAGAGGAAGACTGATGAAAGAGCAGTGCGACTATATAAGGAAGATAAAAGATAATTCAACCAATGAAAATGTTATAGAGTTTATTGAAACAATAGAACCCTACTTTTTTGCAGTTAGAGACCCTGATTTCATATCTCTTTTACGCAGACTTGATATGGTCAACCTAGACAAGGGGAAGAAAGTTAATGCTAATATATTAAAAAATAATCGTTTTGTAAACTGTTATAGTTTTTCAACTGTTGACGCTTACACAATTAGTTTTAAATATTGGAAGTTGAATATACATATTAATAGAAGAAGCTCAACCGTTACAACAGTAACTTTACCATAAGGAGACACTATGAACGATACAAATATACATAAAATGTTGTTATCTGAATATAAAAAACTTTCAGGACACATTGAAATAAGTGATAAGATATTAGAGCGCCTTAGAGAGGATGGTAGTAACGAAGTAAAGCTGTTCCAAGCAATGAGCTTTCTAATTATTACTGATGAGATAAAAGCTTTAAGTTGGAAAATCATAGATAATACTCAAGATAGTTCACTAGCAGAATATTTAAAGTATATTGTATCTGATTATTCAGAATACACAGGCACTATGGTAAAACTCTTAAAAGTCTTGATAGAATCAAAGGTTTACTCATTTACAGTAGGAAAACCTGTTGATAAAGACGCTTTAAGCAAATATTTCTCAAAATCTTCGGAGAGAGTATACTTTTATGATTTACCTCGCTCTCAATTATTCGGAGCGGCCGGTTTTATAGGGGTATTCATAGATAAGAATGATTGTTATCAAGATTGTATTTATAGAAAGGAACAAAGTAATTAAGTGGATATAATATTCTCTTATCAATATTATTAACCTTAATATAGTCAATTAACATTAGTATAGTTAATAGCAAAATAAAAAGTAAATGAAGGCTCTATTTTTATTTTAATATGATACTGATACAGGGAGCTTTAAATCAACTTTTAAGCGTGTTTTATACAATAAACGATAAATATGTCAATGAATATATGAAAAACGATTAGGGACGATTCCGGAGCCTCCTAGAGCTATGTATGATAAAAGCCTACCCAAATTAAGAAAAATAAAAATCTAAAAACCATCCCAACGCAAAATAGCCCCCTAGTCTTGCAGTATTGTTTGAGCCTAAAAATGGCTATTTTTCTAAAAGGCGTATAAATCATCAATTTTACTGAAAATGGTCCCAAAATCGAATCCACAGCATTTTTGAATCAAACATTATCTACATACAAAATATACTAAAATAAGGCTAGACTCCAATATGAATAATGAATCAGTAACTAACGGAGCCTCCTTGTAATAGTGAGTAATGATAATCTTATATGAGAGTACACTAAAGCACACTACCAAATAAAACAGAATCAGAGTGAATCAGAAATAAGGTTAGACTCCTGAATTATAAATATAAAGACACACTAAAACAAGAATAGGCTCCAATACAGACAATAAACTATAAGTAGTAGTATATAAGTATGCACAAAAGTGTATATTTATTTAATTGTGAAAATTAGAGAGTTTTTAATAGATGATTTTTAGTTATTGATTTTTCAACGATTGGCTGCCGGTCAAGAGATTTAACCATCGCCGGAGCACCGGTAAATCAAAATGTATAATTCCGGTTTGTAAATGATTACTTTTATACATAGTTAAAAATTACTTTTAGAGCAACATATAAAGATTACTTATTTAGTTATATTTTATACATTATTAAACTTACTCCTGAACTAGTAAAAAGTCCTTTTGTCTATATACAGGAAACACTTTTATTGAATCGCTTGCAAGTCTAATAAGTGTGTATTTTTCAACATTTAGACAGGGCACCATAATTTTAAGTAATCTAATAGGTTTAAGATAAATAATAACTGTATATTTATACATAATTATGTATATTATTCATTAAGTTGTCTTGATTTGGCTCAAATACTATACAATATTTGTTGCAAATAATAACTATATAAAACAGTTGACAAGTGTATTATAGTGAAATATAATTAAGTTGTAAGCAAGAGATAGGCACTTTATCTTCAACGGAGAGCGAGAGGATGAAGATGTATTCTCTAATGAAAAGGAAGAGGTAAAAATATGAAAAACTATCTAATTACAATATACTACAACGGAGCTAAGTTTACTTACTATCATCAGTCGGATGTAAAAGATTTTGCTAAACAGTTAGATAATGGTCAGTTGTGTAATGAGGGTTTTACAACACTTAAAGTACTAAATGAGAGTAATCAGGAATGCTATATTCACTTAAACCCTCAAAATTGTGGTCATATTGAAATAATAGAGATAACAAAGTAAGCTAAAGTTAAAAAGTTTTCAATTAAAGATGTATTCTCAAGTAAAAATGAGAGGTAGAAATATGAAAAAGTATGAAATATTGAAGAATGATACAAAGGTTGTAGATGGAGTTACTGTATATAGAATCGTAGCACTTAAGGACTTTGTAGATGTAGAAGCAGGCGACAAGGGTGGCTATATAGAATCAGAGAGTTGCTTAGAGCAGGAAGGCACTTGCTGGGTATATAATGACGCAGTAATCTTAGGTAAGTCAAATCTTGAGCAGTCTGCAAGAGTATATGGTAAATCAGTAGTCAAGGGACATTGTTATCTTACAGGTGACTGTTTAATCTTTGATAATGCCGTTCTAGACGGTAGTATACTTGTGGCTGACAATGCTGAAATCTATGGAAACACAGTAATCAAAGGTCGTGCTATAATCGGTAATGACGCCCGTATTGAAGGAGATACACTAATAGAAGGGGATTATGACTTTGATGATGTGCTTACTATTGCAGGCACAGTCAATATTAAAGGTGAGGGCAATCAGCTTAAGGGACACTTCCAGATTAGAGATAACTCAGTAATCATAGGTGGAGCACGCATAAACAAAAGACAAGACATTAGACAGTTGACTGGAGTACTTGATAATGACGGTAGTATTACAGTATACAGAACAGAAGATGGAGTAAAATCTATCTGTAGAGGACTTGAGTATCATCACTTTATCGAGATTAGCTCATCTTACTGGGAATCACTCAAGTTTGATGGAAAAGAATCTGTAGAAGCAATGGCTACAATGCTTAAAGCGTTCTTTTGGTAAGGAGTAATTATGGAAAAGAGATTTGTTGCACTTGTACTAGATACAGAGGGCTTTATAAGAGATAATGGCTTTGATATGCTTGAACTAGCAACCGAAAATGGCGATTATTCTGTTATTGAGTTCTATTGTGAGGTTGTAGGCCACTATGACACTGAATGGGAGGCTCTCAAAAGACTGAAATACATCGGTGGAGAAGCACTCATCTATGACACACTGAAACAAGAGTTATCTAACTAGTTCGGGAAAAAATCACTGAATGAAAAGTCAAAATATCACTGAATGAAAAAATATTTTAGTAAAGTTTTAAATAACTATTGACTTTGGTAAGAAATGTTATATAATAAAGTCGTAAGATGTTTTAAGATATGGGAAGGTAAAGAAATATGAAAAAGAGATTTATTGCACTTGTAGTAGACACTGAAAGCTTTATAGGAAATAATAGCTATGATGAGTTTGAAAGAGTAACTGAGGAGGGAGACTTTCCTGCTATTGAGGACTATTGCAGAGTTGTAGGTCGCTATGATACTGAGGATGAGGCTTTTGAAAGTTTAAATCATATTGATGGTGATGTCCTTGTATATAATACAGTAAAGCAGGAGCTATTTAACTAGTTATAAGCTATAAATATTAATTAAATAATACATACAATAAAAGGAGCCTCAGTTATTAAGGCTCCTTTCTTTGTTCAATATTTAATTTTCTGAAGATTTAATCTCTTCTGGTCGGCTTATAATATTCTTAATATGCGTAATTCTCTGATTATTTTTATCACAAGCTATCTCAAGTATATTTAGGCTTCTATCATCGTTCTTAAGAGTAATCATATATTTGACCTCGTCTTTTTCGACTATTGTTGCACCAAAGCGTACTCCCCTACAATGTTCGCTTAAGCTGTTCTTAGTATAAGTATCTAGGACATCCCCTGTCTTTAGAGTATCTGCTTGTATTTCCTGTAGGTAGTTTAATACTTTAGCTCCCTTTTCGCAATTTGATACAGATGTGTTATTCAATAGGAATGACTTCACTCCATCATCTTCGCATATTTCACTGTATATTCCCATTGCGTTTTTAACCCTTTGTTTTTCGCTAGTTACTTTTGAACTCTCTAAACTTTCTCTCTTTGACTTTAGTTCTGCAAGTCTAGTTTCTATTTCTTTAATCTGAGTATCTATTAGTTCCTTATCGTTATCTATTGCAGCCAACTCTCTATTAACCTTTTTATTTAGCTCATCCCTTTTAGCTAGTCTTTCGTTAATCTCATCTGCATATATTTGAGCCTCCTCTAGAGTTCCTCTATGATTCTCTGCTCCATATATACATTCTTTTATATCAGCTTTACATATAGCTATCTGTCCTGTCTTAGGATTTATATGATATTTCATTATTTGTACCTCTTTATATTTTAAATTAATTCTACTTTACTTAATATCTTTTTTATCTTTTTAGTATATTTATAGACTATGTATAAAAACACGATTTTACAAACCGGAATTATACATTTTGTTTTACCGATACTCCGGCGATAGTTAAATCTCTTGACCGGCAACGGATTATTGAAAAATCAATAACTAAAAACTCCCTACGAAAAACTCTCTTGATTTTTACTCTTAAATAAATATACATTTTTGTGTATACTTTTACAACTGTGATTTAGGAGGCTCCGTTTTCTGATTCATTATTCATATTGGAACCTATCCTTATTTTAGTATATTTTTATATAGCTCCCTAGAGTTGTTGCACACTATTATTAGAGGCTCCACCTGTTACTGATTCATTCTGATTCTATTTTCTTTGATAGTTTACTTATAATTATATCTTGACTAAAAATTGCTGTGGATTCGATTTTGGGACCATTTTCAATAAAAATGATGATTTATACGCCTTTTAGAAAAATAGCCATTTTTAGGCTCAAACAATACTGCAAGACTAGGGGGCTATTTTGCGTTGGGATGATTTTTTGATTTTAATTTTTCTTTATTTGAGCATACTTTAATTATACATAGTCCTAGAAGGCTCCGGATTCGTCCCTAATCGTTTTTTATATGTAAGTCGATATATTTATCGTTTACTAAGTAAAACTCCCTCAGAAACGAAAATAGACTGTCTATGGACAGCCTAGAATCTTAAAAATAAATAACCTATTAATTTAACTGTCTTTATAGAAAATACAATACTACATAACACAAAAGCACACAAACAAATAATTCCTATATCAGGATATATTATTCCACTTTCATACGACAAAACAGACTTTTTATATTTTGAGTTATATTCTTTTATAGTCTTATTTATATCATAATAGTCCTCTGCCTTAATATTTGTATATGTTATCTCAGTTAGTTCTTTCGGAGCCTTATCTAAGATACTGTAAGTTATATCTTTTGAAATATTCTCTCTATTAAAACAAGGCTTGTAGATAGCTAATACATCTCTAGTTTTACTATCTCTTATAACAAAGTATCTTGTTGAGCCTTTTTTAGTATATTCTTCATTATAGCTAACTTCGTTATTTAATTTATTAACCTCAATAACTCCGTTAATTTTATCACCAATGTAGGCATTTTCTATTCTTGCGAGTGTAGAACCCTTTGGAGTTGGTACATAATAGGGAATTATTTTATTCTTGTCTATTAATTGAGATATAATAAACATTAAAACTAACAATGCAATTATGGTAGTTACTTGCTTGATTACATATTTTTACTTATAGGGATAGGATTAAAAATATAAGCTCTCATATAATTTAACCTTTCTGAATATTTAACTTATTAAAACTGACATCTAAGTATATTTTACCACTCTCATACTTGATATTAATTCAGAATGAAAGATAAAAGGAGAACCCTAATAATGATTAACAATGTAAAAGTTTACGGTTTAGAGAACGCTGTTAGAGTAGCTAAGTTTCCTATGGCAACAGACACAAATAAGTGTACTGAGGAGATTATTCCAGTTACTAACTCTCTAGCTAAGACAGAGCCGGGCTCTGCTCATAATAACTTCCTTTGTGGAATAATAGTTCAATTTGATTTAACTGCAACACTAAAGTTTTGGCCTGAGTTTCAGAGATACCACTTTGCTGACATAATCTCTTCCCAGTCTACTATGCACAGAATCACAAGATTTAATTTGGATGAGGCTTATTATAAGTATACTGATAAGAGAATCATAGACATAATGAAAGAGAAGGTTGCTGAATATAACACAATAGAGGACAAGACATCTGATAAAGCTAAAGAGAAATATTTAGAGGTTTTATATAACAATCCTGCTGGTTTTATGCTTACTGCTGGAATCACAACTAACTATTTACAACTAAAGACTATGTATAAACAAAGACATAATCATAGACTAGAGGAGTGGAAAGTATTCTGTAAGTGGATTGAATCTTTACCTCACTCAGAATGGATAACTAATTAATTTATAAGGAGCATACTTATTTAGTATGCTCTTTTTATTTATTCACTAAAATGTATACTTATACACTGATTAAAATAGCTTACTTATCTAGATTTTATTTTTTACTTGTTGATTTTTCAACGTTTGGTTGCCGGTTGGTGGACTTGATTGAAACCGGAGTGCCTATAAAATGAAATATATAAATCCGGTTTGTAAAAGTATACTTTTATACATTTATCATTTTAACTTTTTCTATTTACTTTCCTTATTATTTGTAGTATAATATAATCAACTAAGAAAATACAAAGATATACACATATATTAAGCAAGGAGTATTTATGAGAAGGAAAAATATTTTGAATTATTCAAAGACGACTATAAAATCATAAACGGAGTTACTGTATATAGAATCAAAGCACTTATAGATTTTGATGATATAAAAGCAGGGGATTTAGGTGGTTATATAGAAAAAGAGGAAAACCTAAAAGTATACAATAGTTTACTTGACCCGGATTGGTATTCATATTACGCTGAAATCAACAATGTAAGAGCCTCTTGGGTATACGATAATGCTTGTGTATATGCAGGAGGGAGAGTAAAAGGTTACTCAATAGTTTATAATAGCCATATTTTAGATAACTCTACTATTGATGGCGATTCTAGTATATTCAATTCAAAAGTAAGCTGGGAATCAACTATTGAGGGAGATAACCTTATTAGTAATTCGGAACTAGAGAATGTAACAATAAAGGATTTTACATCACTATATACAGTGCAGATGAAAAAATCAACTATTAAGGGTTACACATCTATACAAGATACAGAGATTCTAAAGTCAACTATTTTAGATTCTGTAATAAATAACATAAAGACGATTCAGGATACATATATCAGAAACAGTTTTATAGTAAGTACAGATGGAAGTATCTCATTAACTAGAGCGCCATATATAAATAAAGGCCACATCACAAGTAACAACTCATTCAGTACATTTGTTACTCCTGAAGAGCCTATTAGTGGGTTTACTGTATATACTGATACTGATGGTGGATACTCAATCACATCATCAGAACAAACTTACACCCTAAATGAGTTCTATAATTTAATTAGAGATAATATTAACTTTAATAGAACTCTTGCAACTCTAGAGGGAGTGCCTATTAATGGAACTTACTTAAGTGAGCTAGTTTGGTAATTATTAAGAGTGCAATTAAGCAACTTTAGCTTGATTGCACTTTTTTATTAAAAACTATTGACAAGCATTTATAACTATCTTATAATAGCCTTAAAGTAAGAAAAGATTTGAAGAGGTAAAAAGAAATGATAAAGGTTTTAGGATTATTAATTAAGTTAAGTTTTAAATGTTTAATGACTTTGCTATTTGCTATTGTACTATTAATGGGCTTTAATGGCATAGTAGCTATCAGAGAAACTCTAACACTAGGAGTAATAGTGTTCCTATGTTGGAGAAAACCTGTACAAAAGCATTTTGAATATAAGAAAGTATACAGAGATAACAAGAGATACAGAGAGGCTGCTAAGAAAGCTTACGCAGAAAAGAGATTTGAGAAAATGTATAACACTTATGGAGCTGAGGCACCTAAATATGTAGGAAAGTAGACTATTAGCAATAATAGTCTTTTTTATTTGTACTAAGTGCAAAAATATTTGCATTAGAATATTTAAAAGATTCAGACAATTATTAAATTAAATATAACGAAAATATTTAATAAAAACTATTGACACTAGTATTCTCTTTAGATATAATGAATACATAAGATGAAGTGTTAAACATTGAGAGGTAAAGAAATGGGTCACGCAATAGAAATCGGAGTAGTAAATAAGAGAAAAGATATTATCCCTTTTGCTAAGGAGTTCGCATATTACAATGGAGATAGACAAGAGGGTAGTGACAGATACTGGCCAGCTCAGATGACCATTAAAGATATATGGTTTGATTCTTTTGAAGAGGCTGAAAAGTATCTTGATAGATTCACAGGCAAGTACGATGATAGAGCAGTACAGTTTAAGGACTGGAAACTCAAGAAGAAAACTAAGACACAGGAAAACCTTGAGAAGAAGATCCCAGAACTTGCTAATCAGATTGTTGAACTAGGTAAGCCAACTACTAAGAGTATGACTTGCCCCATCTGTGGAAAGAGAACTCCTTTACGCTTTGCATATAGATGTCAGCATTGTCATAAGGACATTACACCTAAGACTAAAGCTGATAAGATAGCTAAGTTAAATATTAAGTTTGATGAAACAAAGGCTAAGATTGAAGAACTAGAACTCAAGAGAAGAACTAGCAAGTTTACATTCAAGTGGGCAGTTAAAGTTGAAGTACACTATTAAGGAATAAATCAAGAAGGATGTAGCCTAAAACTACATTCTTTTTTATTTAAAAACTACTTGCATTATATTTTAATACGGTATATAATCAATTCATAAGTAAGAGATAAGCACTTTATCTTCAACGGAGAGCGAGAGGATAAAGATGTATTCTCAAGTAAAAATGAGAGGTTAGAAATGTTAGTAGCTAAAGAAATATTAAAAGAGTCCGAAGAAAGACAGAAAGAACTAAGAAGAAAAGCTAATTTATTGCTAGATGAAAAGAAAAGAATAGAGAAAGCCGTGTATGACTTAAAGTGTGAAGCTCGCCGAGAAGAGGGTGAGGGAATACACAAAGCTTTAGAGTATATCTTAGAATATTCAGAAAAAGAAAGCGTAAGAGAGTTTATCAAGCCAATGCTAGACAAAAGGCCAACTGTAAAGTATGCAAAACTACTTACATCAGTAGGTTTAGAAGATTTGAATGTAGGAGTAAAGATTTCTGCCACAACTCTTAAAAAATTAGACTATTACAGAGCAAGAACGGTAGTATACTATATAGACGGCCTAATGAAAGATTCTTTAGAAATCTTGATTGATGAAGATAATATTATTACTCATATAGAACGCAGGGTGAGAGGATAAGCAAAATGGAGAATTATCAGAATAAACTAACAGAAATAAAAAGTTCTTTAAATAAGCTATCAGACGATTTGGTAAGTCTTAAAGAAGAACTAATCAAGTCCGCTAAAGACGAAGGAGTTAAAGTATTTATAGGCAAGCTAGAAATCGGAACAGACTATAATAGATTTATTAAAGATTTAGAGTTTATCCTAAGTCTAGATTTGCTCAATCTAAAAATAGAGAGTGAACTACCTGAAGCTCTTAAATATACAAAGCCGAAATATATATCCCGTAATATAATAAGAAGAAGCAACCGTACTATAATAGAGATAAGTAATAGGAAAAGATTTGTCCAGCTTGAGATAGAAACTCAGCCACCTCCACCTGAGGTTACTAAAATATCTGTTTTTAGTGGTGACTTAGTCTATTAATATTATGTATCGACTTTGATATAAAAATCGACTGGAGGCGAAACTGGAGCCTCCTGAGACCATTCAAAGAGCATATAATAAAGGAGAACAGATAATAAACTGTTCTCCTTCTTTTTATTTAATATTCATTTATCAGCAACTATTCTAGGAATTGGTGACTTTCTATTTCATAGATTCCATCCTCTAGAATACTATACTCATCACTATCCTCAGATAGCTTACTTAAATCAACTTTTAATTTGTTAATACACTTTGATTCATAACGCTTATAAATTAGGATAAGTGGATATATAGAGATTCCACTTAGTAAATAAATTATTAGCCAACAGTATGCACTAGCTCCAAGATTGCCCTTTAGAGGTACTGTGAATAGTAATATGGTATTTACAAAAAATGATAGAGCGATAAACATTATAGTTAATGCGAAAAGCTTTAATCTTCTTTTGTAATCTTCAACAATACTCATTTTATCCTCTTTCCATAATATTTTTCTTTGATTTATACTACTAATATTTTACCTTTATATAATAATACAAAAATGCTGTGGATTCGATTTTGGGACCGTTTTCAGTAAAAATGATGATTTGTACGCCTTTTTAAAAAATGACCATTTTTAGGCTCAAACAATACTGCAAGACTAGGGGGTTATTTTGCGTTGGGATGGTTTTTAGATTTTAATTTTTATTAATCTGAGTAGGCTTTTTATCACACATAGCTCTAGGAGGCTCCGGAATCGTCCCTAATCGTTTTTTATATCAAGATTGACATATTTATCGTTTATTACATAAAACTCTCTTAAAAGCTATTTTTAAGCTTATCTCTATTAGGTTATCAAAATAAAAAAGCTTGCAATAATTAATCAGTCAATGTATAATAGACATATAAGTGAGGAGGTACTTAAGTGAATAGTAGAAATATTCAAGAAAAGATTAAAAGCTTACTAAAGGAATATAAGGTTATTGAATGTACAAACAGTTTAGGCGAAACAATCAATGCTGAATACTTACTAGAGGAATACGGTGAGTTATTTGTTGCTCAACCAGTAGGGGATACAGGGTTTGAGTTGACTATGCCTATTGATGAAGTTATTTCTGTTATTGGGGTAAAGAGGAGATAAGTATGTTTGATTTATTTAATACAAGTAGTAATACAGGCGACTTTCCAAGTAACACAAGTAACTATGCTTACAGAGTATACGATAAGTGCCTTGAGGAAACTAAAGATAGCTTGAACCCAGAGTTAGAGGCTGCTTTTAAGTCAATGCTCAATCAAGCTGAAACAGAAAGAGAGTAAATAATGGAAAAATACGAGCTTACAAATGATACAATAGAGGTTGCAGGCAGAACCCTGCATAGAATCAGAGCATTAACAAGTTTTGCTAATGTCCAAAAAGGTGAATTAGGTGGCTATATAGAAAGCAAGAAAAATCTTGGTACAACAGGTAACTGTTGGGTATATGACAATGCTAAGGTTTATGGCAATGCTATGGTGCTAGGTGATAGTGCCGTATGTAATAATGCAGAAGTCTTTGACTATGCTATTGTAGATATGAACGCACGCATACTAGACGAAGCAAAAGTGTGTGGTAGGGCGATTGTTTATAGAAATGCCACAGTATCTATAATGGCTAAGATTTATGGCTACACTAGAGTAAAAGATGAAGCGACTGTAACAGATAAAGCGATTGTTACTGGGGAGACTTGTGTATATGGAAATGCAAGAGTTGGAGATAACGCTAAGATAGATGGAGAAGCTACAATTGGTGGCGAAGCATACATCTTCGGAAATGCTCAAATAACAGGAACAGCAAATATAAAAAGCGTAACTCAAATAAGTGGAAATGCTGTAATAAGACATACTACTGATTATCTTACTATCCAAGGTATAACTAAAGATAGTATTACTTTCCACAAGTCAAATGATAAGATTATGATTTGTAGCAAACACTATTTTGGCTCCTTAGATAACTTTAAAAAGCAAACCTTAAGGATAACACAAGATAACATAGTAAAAGAGTTGTTGTTGCTAATCGAATTAGTTGAATGCCACTTTGAGAATCAGAACTAAACAAGTAAAAGGTGCTTAATCTTATAAGTGCCTTTTTATTTTTAAAATAAGCATTGACAAAGCTAACTAACCAAAGTATAATTAACTTATCAAATAAAACAGAGGTAAAAGAAATGTTAGCGAATATTACAATAAACGGAAATATAATCACAGTGAAGTCACCTAAGACTGATAATGCAATAAAGATTTACAATGCAGATGAAAAGCTATTTAGAGAACTCCTTGCATTTAGAGGAGAGTTTAGCGAACTAAGAAGAAATCTGTTAGTCAGAAATGATTTAACAATGGAGGAGGTAAGATAATGCCAAATCAAGATAGAAAACTTGCAACTATTCAGACAATTAAAGATATTCAGCCTATCCCCGATGCAGACGCAATCGAAGTCGCAAAAGTAATGGGTTGGGAAGTCGTAATCAAGAAAGATGAATACAAAGTAGGCGATAAGGTAGTTTACTTTGAGATTGATAGCTATCTTCCAAGGGAGTCTAGATACGAGTTCCTAGAGAAAAGTTGCCTGAGAAATATGCCTGCCTTAGGAGAAGGGCTAAGACTAAAGACAATTAAACTAAGAGGCCAAATCTCACAAGGTTTACTAATGCCTCTAAGTGCATATCCTGAACACAACCTAAGTGAACTTGAAGTAGGTACAGATGTTACAGAACTACTAGGAGTACGCTTGTATGAAGTTATTGACAGTAATGGGCAGACTGTATCTAAGTTCCACCCTATTATTTCTAAGACAGATGAAATAAGGGCACAGTCAGATGAGAGGTACATTGACCTACTACAAGGACATCCTTACTATATCACTGAAAAGATTGATGGTAGTAGTCTTACAATCTCTAAGGAAACTGATGATACAATCAGAGTATTCTCAAGAAATCTTGAAGTGCTTGATGGGAATAACGAGATTTGGGCTACACTAAGAAGTATGGGTATCATAGATAAGCTAAGTGAGATTAAGGGAATTGGTATTGCTTTTCAAGGTGAAATATACGGGCCGGGTATCCAGAAGAATAGACTGAAAATGAGCAAGCTTGATTGGAGATTCTTCAATATTATCAATCCTGAGACAAACGAGAGATACGCTTTTGAGGATTGGGATAGCATACTCAAGAAGTACAATCTAGCAGATGTTATCAAGTCAGTTAAGGTACTTGAAGTAGGTGAATCATTCAACTACACTTTAGACGAGCTACAAGAGTTTTCTAACGGAAACTATGATGGTGCCGGTCAGAGAGAAGGAATAGTAATCAGACCTACAAATGAAAAAGCTTTTACAGATGAATTAAGAAAACAGAGAAAGTGGAAAGACACTAGATTTTCATTCAAAGTAATTAACAACAAGTACCTACTTAAGCACGGAGAATAAAAGGTAAACTGCCTATTATGGATAGCTTTTATTTTCACTTTTAAGCGAGTTTATTTTAGTAAACGATAAATGTATCAAGTTTAGTATAAAAAGCGATTAGGGGTGAATCCGGAGCCTCCTAGAGCTATAATTGGATAAAATATTTGAAAGATTTTATAGGAGATAGTAAAATGAAGTATATGATGATTCCTACAGACATAGAGGCAATAGCTTATGACGAAGATAAAAAGTGTTATATAGATGTACAATTATTTAAAATTAGAGCAACTAAAGATTTTGGGGATGTGAAAGCTGGTGACTTTGGAGGATTCGTTCAAAATGAATCGAACCTTAGCCAAGAAGGCGACTGTTGGGTATACGATGAAGCTAAAGTATATGACGGAGCCGTAGTTAAAGGTAATGCTAAGATTTGTAATAAAACAAGAGTTAAAGAAAAATCTAAAGTGAACGGGGAAGTTATAATAAAAAATAGTTCAATCACTGAATCCGTTGTCATAGGCAACTCAATCATTTCAGATGTTGTGATGGAAAACTCAACCATAGTTAATTCAAACATAAGTAAATCGATAATCGTAGATTCGGACATTTATGACTCTATTCTTCGCTATCAAAGATTTAGATATGTTAATCTACATCAAGAAGAATTGACCGAAGAGTAGCCTGCAACAATACTCCTTAAAAAACTACTTACATAAGAGAGTAATAGTATCAGAGTGAACTAGAAATAAAGCTAGTCTCCAATATAGTTAATTAGTTATAAAAGTAATATTGTATTTATAAAAATATACACAAAAATGTATATTTATTCAACCATAAAAATCAAGATTATTTATCGTAGAGAGCTTTTGCTTGTTGATTTTTCAACGATTAGTTGCCGGTTGAAAGATTTGACCAACGCCGGAGCACCAGTAAAGCAAAATGTATAAATCCGGTTTGTAAAACTACACTTTTATGCAAAATATATACACATAAAAATATTTGACTTACTAGCTTACTTAGTATATAATTAAGTAAAAATAATAAAAGAGATTATAGGAGATAGTAAAATGAAGTATATGATGATTCCTACAGACATAGAGGTTACAGCTTATAGCCAAGAACATAGGAGCAACATAAAAGTACAGCTACTTAGAGTTGTAGCAACTGAAACCTTTAGCGATGTGAAAGCTGGAACCCCTGGTGGACTTATTCAAGATGAGTCAAACCTTAGCCAAGAAGGCGACTGTTGGATATACGATGAAGCTATGGTGTATGACGGAGCCGTAGTTAAAGGTAATGCTCAGGTTCGTAATAATGCAATAGTTAGGGATAAATCCAAAGTAGATGGAGAGGCTCAGGTGCTTGATTCCGCTATAATTGAAGGTTGTTCTGAAGTAACTGATAATGCAAAAGTATACAATAAAGCTAAAGTAACAGAATGTTCTATTGTCAAAGGCAATGCAAAGGTATATGGACAAGCTAAGATTGTAGGGGCTTCAATCATTGACGATAACGCAGAGGTTCTAGGCTCAGTAGAAACAAATAATTCCGTTATCAAAGACAACGCTTTTATTAATAAAGGTGGGAAAATAAAAGATTCTGTTATTAAAGGTAACTCAGTAATCTCAGCTAGTTATATATATGAGTCTAAGATTTGCGATGATACAATTATACAAGACTCAAGATGTAAAATATTAACTACAAGAGGCAAAGTCTTTGTATCAATGACTGGTATAAATGAGAATATGCCCCCTACAACAGAGCCAACTATATTAGAAAATGTAAACATAATAAAGTCAAATATAAGAAGCTCTAAGATTGTACGCTCAGATATTTATAAGGCTTCTATCCAAAACTCAATAGGAATTATAGATTCAATCGTAAAGAATACTACTTTGGGCTATACTTTTATAAAGTATGGTATCATTGAAAAAGAAGCAGACTATCTTAGTTATTATCATTTTGGCTCAAGTGAATTAGATATAACTTTCTATCGTAGAAAAGGAGGAGTTATATCAGCCTCTGTAAATGAAAAAGCAATGCTCATTGAAAGATTCCTACTTCATATTAAGAAAAACTATTCTAAGAGAGTTTTAACTGAGGTAACACAGTTATTAAATGCTATCTGTATTGAAGGTAGATGTTCAGAAGAGGGCACTTTAATTTATTCTATTGCTCATAGATAATATATTCCATACAAAAGAGTGTAGTTTTTATAGCTACACTTTTTTATTAAAACTACTTGCATTATATTTTTACATAGTGTATAATTAACCTATAAGCAAGAGATAAGCACTTTATCTTCAACGGAGAGCGAGAGGATGAAGATGTATTCTCAAATAAAAATAAGAGGTAAAAATATGAACAAGGTTGAAATGATAAGATGTATACACGAAAGACAACAGGAAATCAATGCGTATATGTATCTAACCGCTAATGATGAAGTGTACTTTATTGATGATATAGTTGGCGATTCAGTTATTACACAAAATCAAGAAGTGATACCTGCGGAAATGTTTGATAAAATACATTGTCAGAGACCTTATCCTGAAATAGGAGTACAAGTTATTATTTTATAAAAAGAGGAGTAAGATATGAAAAAGTATGTTGATAAGGAAATGAAAACGCCTTAAAGCGTTACGATGAGAGTAACAAAGACATAGAAGAACTTAAAAGATGTGTAAGAGCTAGAGAGGTTATGATAGAAAGCGAACTTAAGGACAGTGTAGACAAAATGGCTGCCTACCTCAAAGGCAGAGCTAGCAACTACAATATTATAAGATTCATTCCGACTGTTAGTGATTTTATTGATAGTAAGACGGTTGCTAAGGCATTAGTGGATATTGCCTCAATAGCGGAGCTAGATGTCGGCGATAAAGTAACTAAAGAGATTAAGGCTCTAGGTCTTGTAACTAACGGTTGGGGAGAGGCTATCGTTTTAGAGTATAGAAGTCTACCTGATGGGTATCATTATAATAAATATAGACTTATCATAAATATAGATGATAATGATACTATCACACACATACTAGCGTATATTTTTAAAAGACGGGTTTAATCAGCAATAGAGAGGAACTTAATATGCTAAAGAGTACTATAAATAAATCAATCAATAATGGGTTAGCTCTTCCTGAGTTAGTTCACCAGTGGAGCAATCTAGACTTTAACGCAATAGAGGACTATGAAGTCTTTGATAAGGAGCAATTAAACTATATGGAGTCAACCCAGCCTGATGCTAAAGAGATTGCTCAGCTTTATGTAGACATCTATGGTGAAATAGATATTCCTGAAGAAATTATGGAGTGCGTTCAGCAGGCTACCGAAGAAGGCTTGTCCGTTGAAGGTTTCTGTATGGATTGCCTATACGAAAACTGTTTTGACTATGAGTTTGATGATGAAGTAAACATTTGGCTCAATGAAATGGGTAGAGATTACTCAGATAAAGTAAACACAATCTCAAATCTATGGGCACAGTATACTTTATCTGAATAACTAAGAGAGGAAACTATATGAGAACACACAAGATTGGGAGCAAAATATTCAATATTTTATTGATTATTGTTGTTTTGCTCCTTTTTAAGCATATTGCAACAAGTGATAGTGACAAAGATATACTAAGAGAGCTTAATAATGAGAGTATAAAATCAAATCAGATGTATGGCCTAGAGAGTATTGAGGAGAGTTATTCAAGCAATCTAAAATACTATCCAGTACAGCTTAGATGTACGACCACATATCTAAAAGGGCCAATCACTTTTAATAAAGGTGATTTTAGAGTGCTAACTATCAGAGATAGAAATACTAACAAGCTATTAGCTGTTTATGTGCCTGTAGGCGAGTTAGAAACACGAGAAAGAGTGCTACTAACAAATGTTAAGTCTATCAAGATAACTGATGATGTTGTCAGCAATGTTACAGGTGCGCCATCTAAGGTAACTGAGAAGATTGAGGTGCCTGCTGAGAAATATTTTAACATTGACGAGGTTGTCAAAGCATACAATGGAAAATACTCAAATACTGTATTAGCTTTTGAGAAAATTAACAAAAGTGAATACGATAAGTTTGTAGATTCGCATAAAGTAAAAGACGACAATAGTATATCATATATACTAATAAACTATGTAAACCCAATAGCTGGAGCAATCCTTATTGTTAGTGTTGTATATGTTTTATATAGACTTTTACAAGGGAGATAAGATTTATCTATGAACAAAAAATTATCTAAAGTAATAGCTATTTGCTTACTTACAACATCAATATTTGCTATGTTCAGCTTTAGGGTACTATTCCCAATACTTAAGGGTGCCCAGCTAGAGCGTTATGTAAATAGCAATATAGGAGAAAGGTTTGAAGATTGGCGTGATACCGGGCCCCTTACTCAAATCACAAAGCAGATTGCAGATAGAAAGAGTTTTGGAACAATCTTTATTACTCCTAACAAGATGGAGAAACTATCAGAAGGCTCTGAGTCTACTAAGGATATCAAAGTCATTAAAAATAAGGATAAGAGAGTGCTTATAACTCTAAGAGATTCTAAGACTAACAAGCTATTGAGTGTTTACAATATAGTGACCACTGATTCTTCTCTTATCTATGCTTTTGGCGAACAAGACAAACAGATAAGTATATTAGAACCTGAAAATAGTAAGCTAGACATTAACATCATTAGGGTGAAAGGTGCACACGGTTTTGTAGACTTTAAAGACTTTTTAATCTTATCTCAAGTAGACAAGATAACTTATAGTGAACTAGACCTAGACAGTGATTCACCTAAGTATAAAGAGTATAGTTTTACTCTTGGTGACTTGCCTGAGATTAAGAACCTTATAAGCGAGTACAATAGCAAGTATTCTAAGAATAAGTTATCGCTAGAGTATCTTGATGAGAGTACTTATAATAAGATTATCGGAGACCAAATAACAACAGATAAGGGGTATCCTAAAGAAGTGCCTGTATATATGATAATAACTGTATTTATTGTTGTCTTTACCTATACTTTATTCGCTATATTGTATGTAATTCAGATGGAGGCTTAAAGCCTTCTTTTTTTATTTAAAAACACTTTTATTGATATTCTACACATCAAAATATAACTATGTGTAAAGGTTAGAAACTAATACACGAAATACTAATCAAAGGAGATAAAACTATATGAGAAAAACACTCAAAAAGATTTTAATGTGTTCTCTTGCTATGGTAATGAGCTTGCTACCAATGACAGCTAATGCTGTCACTGTAAGGACCTCAGGGACTACTGGTGGATATTTTAATGCGTCAGGAACATACGGTGCTTATACCGTAACATCGGAGACTAATGTAAATACTCACGCTGCCAGTGATACATCAGATAATATATGGTGTCTAAACCCTCACTCACCATTGATTCAAGATGATAAAGAGATACTACCTATACTCAGCTATGTAACAAGTATGACACAGAGGGATGTAAACTACATAGCTTCTGGAGTTGACTTTATTATGAATCGTGCTGGCATATCTGATAATGCTACTAAGATAGCAATAGCTCAGGTATGGGTATGGTTGCAGATGTCAAGCAGAACATACTACACACTAACAGACTATAACTACACTGGAACTGGCTCAGGAGCTTTCGCTGGAATCAAAGCACAGGCAGACGCTTGGGCGGCCGCTAATGCAGATTCCGCACAGGGAGAAGGCTATGTTTATGTAGGACCTAACGATGGTTTCGATGTAAACAGAGGTAAGGGTCAGGTAACTGCTAGATTCTCAGTAACTTATGGTGGACAGCTTGAGCTTACTAAGAAAACTGCTAACAATGAAGCGTTAACAAAGCACTGTCCAGAGAACTACTCACTAGCAGGGGCAACATACCAAGTATCATCTAAGCCAGATATGAGCGACACAGTTGCCACACTTGTTACTAAGGCAGATGGCACAGCTAACTCAGTAACTCTAAACGCAGGTACTTATTATGTTAAGGAAACTAAGGCTCCTAATGGATACGCTTTAGACCCTAGCGTACACACTGTAACTATAACTAACGGACAGACTACAAAGCTTGAAGTTGCAGATACTCCACTGTTCGACCCACTATTACTAAGACTACAAAAGACAGCTTCTGAGGATGCTGATAAGAGCTTATCTGTAGAGGGTGCAGAGTATACTGTAAAATACTACAAAGAGCTTGCTAACAAAGATGGTTCAGCATTTACTAAAGATTCAGACTTTAGCGGACTAAGTCCATACAGAACTTGGACTTTCAAGGCTGATAAAGACGGTATCATCGAGCTTAAAGATAAGTATAAGGTGGCTGGAGATGAACTATTCAAAGATGAAAAGGGTAAAGCTGTAGGTTTATACGGAACATACACTATCGAAGAAACTAAGGCTCCTAAGGGATTCGCTAAGACGCCTGGCTATGTATCAGTACAGACAGTAACTAAAGATTCAGAAACTGATAATGTTATGGTAATGAAAGATGTTACAGACATTGAGAAACCTCAGACAGTTAAGGTTGAACTTAAGAAGATTGACAAAGAACTAGGTGAGGGTCAGGCTGTTAAGAATGGTACTCTAGAGGGTGCAATCTATGATGTAATCAAAGTAAGCAACGGAATTGAAGAAAAAGTCGGAGAGATTAAGACTGATAAGAACGGTGATGGTTCATTAGCTGGACTAAAACCGGGACTTTATAAAGTTGTTGAAAGAATTGCCTCAGTAGGATATAAAGTAGACAAAGAAGCTAACATTATCCAAGCTAAGATTAAGGAAATAAATACTCCTGAGTTTACTTACAAAGTTGTATCAGAAGAAGAACATACAGTACTTGAACTAAACAAGAGAGACCTTGTATCAAAAGACAGACTAAAGGGAGCGGAGCTATCTTTAGTTGACGAACACAGTAAAGAACTAGCAAGATGGGTATCATCTGATAAAGAAGGCTTTACTATCAAAGGACTAGAAGTTGGTAAGATGTACACTATCAAAGAGTGGAAGGTTCCTGAAGGCTATAATGTAAGACTAGCAGAACCTATGACTTTTACTGTAAAAGATGTAGATGGAGTACAGACAGTAGACTTTTTCAACTACCCAATGCCAACTGTTCATACAACTGCTACAGAAAAGGGTGACAACGACAAAATTGTTGAAGGAACTAAGGCTGTTGTAACTATCGTAGATAGAGTAGAGTATACTGCACTAGCTATCGGTAGAGAACATACTGCAAAGGGAGTTCTTATGGACAAAGAAACAGGTAAGCCATTACTTGTTAACGGAAAAGAAGTAAGAGCAGAGAAGAAGTTCACTCCTAAGCAGGCTAAAGAAACTGTTGAACTTGAGTTCAATGTTGACGCACGCCTACTAAGAGGAAAGACAACTGTTGTATTCGAGCAAATCTATGAAGGCGACTTACTTGTTGCTCAGCACACAGACATCAACGATGAAGGTCAGACAGTTAAGTTTGATAAGGAAGTTCCACCTACAGGAGATAACTCAATAGCTACTAGCGTAGTTGGCGGAATCGCAATCGGTGGTGGACTACTAGTATCAGTACTAGCTGTTGCTCTTAAGAAGTCTAAGAAAGAAGAAAACTAAACCTTATAACATAGTTATTTATTGAAATTGAGGGACCTATATAGGTTCCTCTTTTTTATTCTAAAAATCTATTAAAGTATTTGACTGTTTTTTGTTAAAGTATTTATCCTTCAAAAATGCTGTGGATTCGATTTTGGGACCATTTTCAGAAAAAATGATGATTTG
>ERZ772932.28-NODE-28-length-96462-cov-8.550717_pt1 | contig 96462 bp, 76 predicted proteins | sample MGYA00511684_ERZ772932 | MGnify/ENA primary metagenome ERZ772932 (study PRJEB29015, sample SAMEA2738078) | human oral metagenome | biome: human oral; feature: human-associated habitat; material: saliva | place: China | collected 2210 ...
AACATTAAAACAGTGCAACAAAGTAGCCAAGATAATAGTCGTAAGTATTTCATATCAATGTATATTTATATCTAACATAGGTTTCGCGCATCTGTCGGCTCATCTATATTCGATGAGCAACCACTGGTAACGATACTTAGAGAAACAACAAGAGCAAAAGTTATTCCCCCAGAAAAAGTTTTTTTATTCATATTAGATTTCTTTTGTAAAGAACTTGGCAATAATGCCGTTGTAAAGGTAATACAAATTTTATTATATCAAAATAATTTGGATATATTTTTCAAAAATTCTTTTTCATAGCTGATTACAATAACATATACTTTATTTTTTGATAAGTTTGTATGAAGATAATTGATTTGAATTAAAAACAGAAGCACCCTCCTTAGGAGGCGTTGAATAAATATTATATATTCTAAAATCATAGAGTCTCAAATATATTTATTACCTTTTCATCATAATCAATTAGTATACGATACAAACACACTCGCAAAGAAAGGCGGGAGATCCTTGTTATATTCTTGAGAGATGAAACTTATCATCTTGATGATAAAGTTTACAATACTCCTGGTTAACTTCAGACGAAAAAGCCAAATTAAAAGGGAATATCAATAGTGATAGAAATATAAAACCGAGCAATAACCTCCAAGTTATAGAATATGGAGATAACACAACTCTAGTAAGAAAGCACTGCTTAGCTATTGGACTAAATTCGATAAGTCTAAGAGCCAGTAAAGGGTAAAATAGAAATGATTTGTGAAGTTCTGGGTGGATGTTGTGATTTGATAGGTCAAATTACAAAGTATTAAATTATAACGAAATGGACATTTGGTAGGCTGGAATAACCAGCCTACCAAATGTCCATTACTAAAACCCGAGAGGTTTTCAGCCCACCAAATATCCATTACGCCTTCTTTTGCGTGAATAGACTGAGTTCGTACAACTCATGGACCATATTCACAGCTTTATTACCTTATTAATACGTAAGCTTGGGTTAAGTTGCAGGGTAGAGAGTGAAGTTATCCACCTCGTAGAACTTTAGTGCAAACAAGTACAAAAGAGTTCGTTCTTTTTGTCTTGGTGTAGTCTGAAGTCGACAATTGTTAATCTAAATGCGATTTCATGGTTAATAACGTTATGTAGAACTTACTTCCTTATGTAAGGTTTACTTATTCCTGCAGGCGCTCAGTGTTATGTGTTTTGTCGTGACTATGCTGTCAAGCTTATTCTCTTTTTGAAAAGAATAGATAAACCGAGCATACCACTTTCAAAGGCAAATATACAACTTTCTTTTGTAAATGGGTCTTTAGAACATGGGAAAACGGGGAAGGATAGGGAGCGTTGTGTGCGTAAATGTAACCAAGTGAAAAGCATCAAAACCCCTAATTTAGTTTTATTTTTAGTTGCTGTCACTTTTAACACTTCGTATAATAGGTTTATAATCAAGAGATTAAAAGTGGAAAAGGAGTGACAGAAATGACAGCAAAATCAGGAATGGTATTTAATCGGCTTTTGTCCTCGGCTGGAAAAGGGGAAACGCATAGTTATTGGATACAGCAGTTAATGATAAAACTATCCAGAGCAGTTTCACGTAAACTTATCTGTCTCTCCATCTACCACAGAACAATTACGAACTAATAGAAAATATGTTTACAGTGAATTGAAGCTGCGTGTCAACAAAATCAGGAAGTATGCAAAGTATTCATACTTGTATACCATTTTCTATCAAGGACTTACAAAAGCTCTTCTAAAAGGTGCCCTTTTGCATGGTAAAAGGGCACCTTTCACACCTCAAAAGAGCACCTTTTACCATGCAAAAGGGCATCTTTTACCGTATCAAAGACCACCTGCTATCCCCAATCTATGAATCTTTATTACAACTCTTCGAATGTCCTTTTTCTTTTCATAATAAGCAAGTATCTCACTCTCTGCATTATTAGAACAATATCATAAAAACAACTGTATTTCAATTTTCCTGTCACTCCTGTCACTCCTCAATACGTTACAATGCATTGATAACAAGCCGATTATGCGAAATGTTAAAAGTGACAGCAACTTAAAACAAAAACTAACTTGGGTTTTTAGAGCAGCTATAAACCATGTAATACTTAAGAGAATAGGCTATGGATTATACCGAAATCATATCCTTATTATGTTTATAAAAAAAATAAAAACCGTATTGCCATCACTGGCAATACGGTTTGAAGAGAAATGTTATATGATTAGTTACATTGGTTATAGTTTTACGCTTAGTCCTACATACCATGTTGCACCATAAACAGGAGCATACATAAAGGCTGCATCGTCAGTATGTTTTTCATCCTGAATGTAGCCAAAGATATTCTTAGCACCAGCATAAACGGTACACATACCGAATCGTTTAGCTGCCCGACAGTTGAATATCATGAAGGTGTTTGTCTTCTTTATCTTTGATGTCTTACCATCATCGTCAGAGTTATAATCGATATACATCTTACCTTGTAGAGAACTTGTCACAGAGAATGACCACGTGCCTGGAGTGTAATCAAGGTCAATATCACCTGTCATAGCTGGGAAACGTGAGATATAGCGACTGTCTTTAGCATACTGTAAGCGTTGTGGGAACTCTTGTACAGATGGGTCGTTAGGATCTGACCATTCAGCACGTTCATGTTTGAATTTACCTTTATTGAATGTCCAATTCAGCCCGGCAGTGAAGTTGCGGAACAGTGAAGCTTTAGCTCCTAACTCCACTCCTTGTACATAAGCGTCGTCAACGTTCTCCCATTGGTAGGAATAACCGAATTTCTTAACCTCATCGTCAGCAGGTGAGAACTGGATTTTATCCTTGAGATTAGTGCGGAAGAGGTTTATACTTAGTTGATACCACTTGCCGTAATAGTCGGCAGAGAAGTTATAACTGATGGCACGTTCTCCCTTCAGGTTTGACGATTTCCATACACGTGGAGAGCCACTACACAGGTGTAAGTCCTCTGAGAATCCATAAGGTGCACGGAAACCTGTACCAATATTTGCACGAAGAATCAGTGATGGAGTAACCTCGTACTTAACGGCAAGACGTGGATTGATGGTAGTCTTGCGGAACTTTGTTGTTGGAAAGGCACTGTCTGATACCTTCACACTCGTCGTATATTCTTCTCCCGAACTATGTGAATCAATTCTGATTCCTGGTACTACTGTCAGCTTTGGTGTTATATTCCACTCGTCTTGAATGAAGAAACCAATCTCGTTAGCATGCTTTTTACCGATTGAAGTGTATGGCACACCGTAATAGGGACTTGTTTTTTCATCTTCGGCTGATATGACATAGAGTCCAGTCTCACGCAAATGGGTGAAGTAACCTTGTACGCCAGTAAGCAAAGTATGCTTGTCAAGGATGGAGGTAAAGGTAAGTGAAGGGGTTACGGTGTTCTCCTTAGCAATGTAGGGGCGCATGATAGAGACATCTGGTTCAGCCCCATCCTCATCGGGATGTGCAGGATCTTTGTGGGAATCCATGTAGTCGTGCAGGAAGGTATCGTTGGTTGCCTGTCGCTTATGATAGACATAAGCTGTAGCAAAGTTCAATTCAGAGTGTGCACCGATGGGTAGTGTATAAGCTAGATCACCTGATAGGCGGTTGGTCTTGATGTTCTCTGTCCCATCCGTATAAGGGTTCAGATATTGGTCGTTTGTCATTACTCCACCGAAACGTTGCTCATCAATAGCTTTTCCACGGATGACAAGTTTATCGTTCTTGGTGAATGGCTGATAGAAATATAGGCTGAAACCGAGGTTATTCATAGTTTCATTCACACGGTCAGAAATACCATCTTTGTGTTTTACCTCATTACGTGTCAGTCCATCTTGCGTCTCATCAATAGCCTTCATCTCTGTTCGTTGAGCGAAAACACTCAGTCCTATATTGTTGTAACGCATAGATCCTGATCCCTTATAACTTTTGAATCCATAGTTACCAAACTGTACATCACCAGTGACACTGGGTTCATAAGTAGGTTCTTTAGAAATGATATTGATGGCTCCTGCTACTGCACTGCTGCCATAGAGTGCTGAACCAGCCCCTTTCACAACCTCTAATCGGTCAATATCATTGGTGCCGATCTGTTGAAGACCATAAACGCCAGCAAGCCCAGAGTAGACGGGTTCACCGTCAATAAGTACCTGTGTGTGTTCTGCTCCTAGCCCTTGCATGCGTACTTCCGAGAAGTTGCAGAACTGACATTGCTGTTCAACACGTATTCCCGGTACTCCTTCAAGTGCTTCGTAAAGATTCTGGGCATTCTTTTTTGTAATCGCTTGTGATGTCAGAACCTCTGTGCGGATAGGCACATCTTTAACAAAGTGACTCGTTCGTGTTCCTGTTACTACTACTTGACTTAGTTCTAAAGGATCTTTCTCTAACTCGAAATAAGCCTCAGTACCTTTCCCTGCAACCATCTCCACTTCTAATTCCTGTGGTTGATAGCCACTAAGTGTAGCAACAACGGTCTGCTTTCCTACCGGAAGATTACCTATTTTGTAATGTCCCGTACCATCACATTGAGTCTTGAGATTTGTCCCTTTGATACTGATGACTGCGTGTGCAAGGTGTCGTCCACCTTCTTTTGCTTTCACATCGCCAAAGAGCATAGCGTCAGTACTTTGTGCCATGGAGGTAATTGAACACAACATTACCACTAATAATAGTAAGATCTTGTTCATAAATTATAGTTGGTTTGTAAATTCTTTGCAAAGATATATATTGCCATTTATTGTAACAATACCTACTATTAGGTATTTAGTGGTTTCTAAAACTTCATAGAATAGATATATTATATAGGTGTAAAACGGAAACAGAGGGTTACCTTATCTTGGTAATCCTCTGTCTTTATCTTGTTGATAATGTATTTCTAATTTGCTGTATAGCCTTGTAGGTGAAGCTTATCTATTATATCTTTTTGAATCGTTACCTTACCTTTATAGCTTCCTTCCTTAGTCTTAACCCCCGATTTATCTTTCCATACATACTTAAAACGGAATTCAATCTCGTGGTCACCAGTTTTACGAAGGTAGACATAGCTACCATTTTGGAAGAAATGCTCATCATATTCATAAGGTCCACCACCTACGAAAGAGCCACCAGCAGACCAGTCACCTGGCTTGGTTAAGTCTATTTGTTGTCCAGCTAAAGTCTCTGAGATGTTCACAAAGACAGATTCGTTGGTCAGTCCTAATGGGTAGAGAACCGAATAGTGTCCATCAAATTCACTGAAAAGAACGGGGACAATACCATCTGTTCCTTTGCTGTCATCATCACTACTACAAGCACTAAAGCTAACACATAGTGCCAGAGCAAAGGCACAAGTCACAAGGGCATACGCCCATTTCTGAATACTTTTACGCATAATGTTTACCTTTTAAATAGTTATATCACTAGCAAAGATAGTATATATATCTTAAAAGAAGTAACAAATACTATAGAAAATAAAACATGTATATCAATTGTGCTGATGCTTTTTCATAACCCTCCTGCCATTATTCGACTGATTTTCCGTAACTTTGCAGTCAGATAAAAAGAAAATATAAGATGAAGATAGAAGACCAAATTACCAGTGCTGCACTTGCAGCTGTCAAGGATTTATACGGAGTAGAGGTTCCTGAGAAGATGATTCAGTTGCAGAAAACACGTAGTGACTTTGAGGGTAACCTTACACTTGTGACCTTCCCATTACTGAAAACATCACATAAGAAACCAGAAGATACCGCACAGGATTTGGGTGAATACCTGAAGAAGAACTGTAAGGCTGTGGCTGACTTCAACGTTGTAAAGGGCTTCCTCAACCTTGTTATAGCACAGTCTGCATGGGTTGGACTACTAAATGACATCAATGGTGACGAGAAGTTCGGTGAGAAGCGCGTTACAGATGATAGTTCATTGGTAATGATAGAATACTCTTCACCTAATACTAATAAGCCTCTTCACTTAGGTCATGTACGTAACAACCTGCTTGGTTGGTCATTGGCGCAGATCATGGAAGCTAATGGAAATAAGGTTGTTAAGACGAATATCGTCAATGATCGTGGTATTCACATCTGTAAGTCAATGCTTGCTTGGCTCAAATGGGGTAATGGGATTACACCCGAGAAGGCTGGTAAGAAGGGTGATCACTTGATCGGTGATTTCTATGTTCTCTTTGATAAGCACTTCAAAGAGGAGTGTAAGCAGCTGCAGGAGCAGTATGAGAAGGAGGGAATGACAACTGATGAAGCTAAGGCTAAGGCTGAACAAGAGGCTCCACTCATAAAGGAAGCACACGAGATGCTCGTTAAATGGGAAAATAATGACCCAGAGATACGTGCTTTGTGGGAGAAGATGAACAGTTGGGTATATGCTGGCTTTGATGAGACCTACAAAGCGTTGGGTGTTGGTTTTGATAAGATTTACTATGAGTCAAATACCTATCTTGTTGGTAAGAAGAAGGTGGAAGAGGGCTTGAAGAAGGGTCTTTTCATCCGTAAGGACGATAATTCTGTATGGGCTGACCTGACCAATGAGGGATTAGACCAGAAACTTCTGCTGCGTAAAGATGGCACATCGGTCTATATGACACAGGATATCGGTACAGCAGAGATGCGTTTTAAAGACTTCCCTATCGACAAGATGATCTATGTTGTAGGTAACGAGCAGAACTATCACTTCCAGGTTCTTTCTATTCTCTTAGACCGTTTAGGTTTCAAGTGGGGCAAAGACCTTGTACATTTCTCTTATGGTATGGTTGAATTACCAAACGGAAAAATGAAAAGCCGTGAGGGAACAGTAGTTGATGCCGATGATCTTGTTGCATCAATGATTGAGAATGCCAAGACACTTAGTGAGGATAAGGTGAATAAATTGGAAGGTATCACCGAAGAAGAGAAGAACGAAATAGCTCGCATTGTAGGTATGGGAGCTCTGAAATACTTCATCCTGAAGGTTGATGCACGTAAGAATATGCTCTTCAATCCAGAAGAATCAATTGACTTTAATGGCAATACGGGTCCATTTATTCAATATACTTATGCTCGTATCCGTAGTATTCTCCGTAAGGCTGAGGCTCAGAACATCACTTTGCCTGACACCTTGAATGATGATGTACCATTGAATGAGAAGGAAATAGCACTCATCCAGAAGTTGAATGATTTCAGTGTGGCAGTAGCTCAAGCTGGTGTTGACTATAGTCCAAGTGGTATTGCGAACTACTGTTATGAGTTAACAAAGGAGTTCAATCAGTTCTATCATGACTATAGTATCCTCAATGCTGATACAGAAGCAGAGAAGATAACCCGTCTTGTTCTTGCTAAGAACGTGGCTAAGGTGATTAAGAATGGTATGGCTCTGTTGGGTATTGAAGTGCCTGAGAGGATGTAGAAGCCCCACCCCGACCCTCCCCGAAAGGGGAGGGAGACTAATTGGATGAGGTGGATAAAAGTAAGACTTGATTAAGACGATGTATATCTATGAAACGGCTGATGAGATAGAGTATGAACTGCTGAAAGCGAATGCTATCAAAAACAGACAATACGCAACACAAGCGGAAAATCTACTTTGGTTATACCTAAAAGGAAAACAAAGTGGGTACAAGTTTCGTAGACAACATGTCATCAAACAATACATTGCCGACTTTATTAACCTTAAGTATAAACTTATTGTTGAAATTGATGGTAAGTATCATTTTAGAGATGAACAGATTATAAAGGATGAGGAACGAACTCGTGACCTTGAGCAATGGGGTTATAGGGTCATCCGGTTCACTAATGAAGAAATCTTTAACCATCGAGAAAAAGTTATCAAGAAGATTAAAGAGACCATAATGGCAATAGACTCATATAATACGGATCAAATTGGTGGTGGTCAGCTAAACACACAGACGAGCTCTCAAGCAAGCACTCTGTCAGGTGTCCAACCACAGCAGACTGGGGCTTCCCCCCTTTCGGGGGGATTGAGGGGGGCTGTTGTAAACCCACCTTCATATCGCAATGACACTGTACTTCCTCTACCAATGGAGGTCCGTTGTCCTTCTTGGGCTGTCGATGCTGCTTGCTCAGGCAACCCAGGACCAATGGAATATCAATGTGTCGACCTACAGACTGGTGCTCAGGTGTTCCATTTCGGACCAGTTCAGGGGACGAATAATATTGGTGAATTCCTTGCTATTGTCCATGCTTTAGCCCTGATGGAGAAGCAAGGAATAACAGATAAGGTTATTTACAGCGACTCTTATAATGCTATTTTGTGGGTAAATAAGAAACATTGCAAGACGACACTTGAACGTAATTCCAAAACAGAACAGCTTTATCAGGTCATCGCACGTGCTGAACAATGGCTTCGAACGCACAAGGTTACCACACCCATTATTAAGTGGGAGACAAAACAGTGGGGAGAGATTCCTGCTGATTTTGGAAGGAAATAGAAGCCCCACCACGAAATGTGGAGAGTCTTATTTGCTATGGTTTAGAATGATTTATAGGTGGATTGGGGTAGGAAGTATTATCAACTATATACTACAAAAGTTTATTTTTCATTTGCTGTCACTTTTAACACTCTGTGCTAATATGCTTATTACCACTATGTTATATGAATTTGTGGGGTGACGGTAGTGACAGGAAAATGGGATTATGGCGAATCAAATAAAAGTAGATTTGTAATGGATAAGAGTCTATTGGGTTCGAATAAGGGATAATCGAATGAATAGAAATAGTGTTCAACAGTAACAAAATACCAAATAAAGGAATCTAAAAAAGCTCCAGTAAGTCAGAACTTACTGGAGCTTTTATTATTTCTCTTATAACCTTCCTTAACAAGCTTATAAAGAGGAGTTACATTAGATGGAAGTAGAGAATTACATCTATAAAGACAATCTCCTTTATCCTACTTATCCTCTATTTGTCTCCCTCCCCCATTATTTCCCTTCGGTCAGTGACCGTTGGTTCGGGGGTGGAGCTTTCTTATCCGTAGATAATATTACCGTTCTCGTCCTTATACTCATCAAGTCCCTTCTCGTATGTGGCCATAGCACGTAGACTCATACCTACATTTGAGAAGCCACCATCGTGGAAAAGGTTCTGCATTGTCACCTTACGAGTGAGGTCTGAGAACATCACGATGCAATAGTCTGCACACTCATCAGCACTGGCATTGCCCAGAGGTGACATACGATCGGCGAAGTCGAAGAGCTTATCCATACCCTTTACACCAGATCCTGCAGTGGTCATGGTTGGTGATTGAGAGATGGTATTGATTCTAACATGGTGCTCACGACCATAGATGTAGCCGAAGCTACGAGCAATACTCTCCAGCAAAGCCTTGGCATCAGCCATGTCATTGTAACCGTAGAAGGTACGCTGAGCTGCAACATAAGACAGAGCGAGGATTGAACCATACTCATTAATAGCGTCGAGCTTCTTGGCACTCTGAATCATTTTGTGGAATGAAACAGCAGATATATCGAGTGTAGTGTCAAGCAACTTGTAGTCCAAGTCATCATATGTGCGGTGCTTACGAACGTTTGGAGACATGCCGATAGAGTGTAGAACGAAGTCGATCTTACCACCCAGAATTTCCATTGAACGTTTGAAAACATTCTCTAAGTCCTCAACATTAGTAGCATCAGCAGGGATAACCTCGCAGTGAAGCTTTTCTGACAGTGCACTGACAGTACCCATACGTACTGCTACAGGAGTGTTAGACAAGGTGATTGTTGCACCTTCTTCTACTGCTTTCTCAGCAACTTTCCAAGCAATTGATTTCTCGTTAAGAGCCCCGAAAATAATACCTCTTTTACCTTTTAATAAGTTGTAACTCATAATCTTCGTTGTTGTAATTTGGTGTAAAGGTAAGAAAAAAAGGTTGATTTGCCAAGAGTTTATGGATAAATAACATCACGGATGCTATCCGTATGTGCCGATATGCGACCTTTATCTCATGTAATATCTTGGTGTACGAACCTTCTTTTGTAAATAAATGAATAGACTTTTAGAAGGGCTCTGCTTTATCTTTTATGTGTGATGCAACAACGTAACATATAGATTATAAACATTCCTGTAGAACCCACTAGTGCCATAGCCATATCTTTCTGCGCATCCCACATGTCCCCTTGTTGACCGTTGTAATTGTCAGCTGCATCTGGCGTCATAACAATTGTTAGTAACCATTCGAATAATTCGTAAATCATACTACCCGTTTGAATCATCAGCCAAGCCATAAAAATAGCAACAAATGAAGGTTGTTTTAGCCACTTCTTACAAATATAAACGAAATAAGGGAATAGGAATACACCGAAAGAAAAGTGTACTAACCGATCGTAATGATTGCGTGGATCGTGAAAAAAGTGTGCATCTACTATGCCTAATGAAACTGCCCACTCTTTATAAGGAACGTATGAGTAAATATATCGGGCACCTATTACATGGAGGATTGTAAAACAAGTAATCCCTATAAAGGCTGACATGGGTAGCCTTTTTCTGAACACATCAACAGTCAGAGGTATCAATAACAATACTGTACCAATATGCTGAAGTACCTGTTCGTTAGGATAAATCGGATGAATACACGTAATGATCGTTATTGCCACTACCAACAGAACAAGTGTTAATCTTATCTTATCCATTAACCTGCTTTTTGATTATACAACATAACAAAGATAGTTCTTTTTTATAAATTAGTACTATGTTTATATAGCTTTTTCGCCATCTTTCCATCATACCTCCTTCTCCAGGGCATATTACAACAAGAGTTTTATCGTAGGAACTGTGCTCCATGAAGTGATACAATTAATGGTTCTGTACTGGTTATGCCCCCTTGTTGTTATGTGCGGACGCTCCGCACATATGGAGTGTACGCCCCGCACATGTGGTGCGGATGGCTGGCACGTATGGTGCGGAGCATTCGCACAAGTCCTTTCTTGTGAGAAACTTTTTCTGTTGGTTCTTTCTTTGGTTGTTAGTGAGGGCTGTTGACTGATGGAATTAGATATTTTTTTATGAGGAATTACGGATGATAAGGAAAATAAAGAGTAACTTTGTTGGGTGATAATACCTAAACGGGCATGATGCACTCTCAGCGGTGTGTTGATGTAACGTAGGGGATTTTGTAACCGTAAAAACGATAAGACAGAGATGAGTTTACAGGATATTTTAGACCATAGGCGTGCTGTTCGGCATTACGATCCGGCTCAGCCTATTGATGCAGGAGTGGTAAAGAGATGTATTGAACTGGCAAGTTTAGCACCAACAAGTTCAAACATGCAGTTGTGGGAAGCCTTTCACGTGACTGACAAAACGGTGTTGGGCAAACTGGCTCACGCTTGTTTGGATCAGCGTTCGGCACGCACGGCACAGCAAATCGTGGTGTTCGTGACACGGCAGAGTCTTTATAAGAAACATGCGAAGGCTATTCTTGATGCTGCTATAGACGATATCAACCGTAACAGTCCCGAAGAAAAGAAGGAAAAACACATGAAGCTACAGAGAGCTTACTATGCCAAACTGATACCGTTTATTTATTCCCGCTGCTTCGGACTGTGGGGACTCGTGCGCAAGGTGCTGGCACAATGTATAGGACTTTCTCGTCCTATCATTCGGCAAGTGAGCGAGGGCGACGTGCGAGTCTGTGTACATAAGAGTTGTGCCCTGGTTGCCCAGACCTTCATGTTGGCAATGAGTGAGGCAGGATATGACACCTGTCCACTTGAAGGTTTTGACAGTCGGTTAGTGAAAAAGGCACTGAACCTCCCTTATGATACGGAGATCAATATGGTGATTACCTGTGGTATTCGTATGCCTGATGGCGTTAGAGGACTTCGTTATCGTCTTCCTTTCAGCGAGATGTATCGTCGCATCTGACGCGTATATGGCTGAATCATATATGGATTAAACAAAAAGAGGATGTGCCCAGAGCCAACATAATGGTTCCCCACATCCCCTTTCTGTATTTGATTGGTATAAAGAAACCTTACAAACCTATCCAAACCGTACCCACACCCTTTGTTTGAATCATCAGAATCTACCCGCCTCCTCCCATCACCCATTTGTACCGTCCATTCTCTTTTCCTGTCACTTCTGTCACAGCATTGTCGCCTCTAACCCCTTTGTTATAACCCCTTTATGAGTTATGTTAAAAGTGACAGCAACTACAATCAAAACTATAATAGGGGAATTTTGAGTATTTTGACCTTAAAGTTACCAATGCATAATGAGGTTGATATACATCGATAAAAACAAGCTAAACATCTCAATTGTCCCCAAATAGAATTACATTTTTGGCAATACAAGCACATTAGAAAAAAATAATGATTAACTTTATAACGTGATTAATTAAAAAATCAATATAAAGGTTAAAGCTAATAATGATCAAGTCATTTGATAATAACTCTCTCCGGAACTTCTCCGATGTTTTGACTGTCATATTGCCCCATACAAAGATCAGTAGAATACTTGCAGAATGTAGTATACCTGAAGCTGATGGATTCAACAAATCGGATAGACTTTATTATGCATTCCTGGAAAAGCAAAGAATAGATAATTGTGGCAATAATATTGCAGCATTTATTAAGCATGTATTCACAATAAATTAGATAATACGTTTAAAACTGGGTTCTAATAATCATAATTATGGGAAAAACTGTAACAACATATTTATTAAATGCAGATCCTAAAGGAACACAATATGTCTTTATCAGTAACAAGATTTGCCAGATGTATGTGATTCCACGGTCTAATCTTTCAGTACTGAACGAACGCCTTGAATTACAAACACCATCTTTTTACATCCTATTGGGTGAAGATGAGGCGACAAAACCGAAAGCATATATAGGAGAAACGGAGAACTTTCGTGAACGAGTGAGAGATCACGATAGTAAGAAAACGTTCTGGCAAAAGGCATTACTATTTATTTCTAAAGATGCTGCAATGACAAAAGCGGACGTACAATATTTAGAGTATAAAGCAATTGCAGCCGCGAAAAGCTCATACACTTTTGTTCTGAATGAAAACAAGCAGACTCCTAAAGCACCTAATCTCCCTGAATATAGAAAAGATGATATGGATGAGTTCTTTGAGGATGTAAAGTTTCTCACATCTTTCATTGGCTGTAACATTTTTGACATTGCTAAACCAAAGGACGAACATCTTTTCTATACAAAAGGGCGTGGGTGTGATGCAAAGGGGTTCTATCATAGTAAGGGCTTTACTGTTCTGAAAGATAGTATTATAACGAAGTCGTCTGTTCCTTCCTTTACTTGGAAGGATAAACGTGATAAAATGTTGAAAGAGTACACACATTCACACAATGGACAACAAGAACTGGCTTCAGATATAACTTTCAACAGTCCAAGCACAGCTGCCGATTTCTGTATTGGCAGTAGCAATAATGGGTGGATTACATGGAAGGATATAGATGGAAACACCTTAGACTCCGTATATAGAAAACAATTAGAGTAATATAAAACTATCGGAATGGACTTGAATGCTATTTAATGTGAGTTCGATGAATTCAGAACAATGCGAGCTGTGTGTCAATGGTCCTTTGTACATTGATGCACGGTTTCTTTAGAAACAGGCAATAGGCAGCAATTACCCCTAATGACTTGACTATGAAATTGCCAACAGAATATTATTCATTGGTGTAACTGAGCAAAGCAGCTAATGGTGGGTGAATGTGTATACATCACCAAGTACATCGCCTCTTTTCGTGTTCGTCACAATTTTGTATTTAACATCTATCCATTGGTGCCAACATCAAAGCTGCCATTCCCTTGTTAGAATATAGCGGATTGAAGCATACCGAGACCTATACCCATGCAGTGGATAAATTGAAGTCGGAAGTTATAAATAGTTTGCCAGAATTGAAATTATAGCTATAAAGTATGGTGCTATTTAACAAATTATGTTTATTTTTGTACATAGCATCAACAAATAAAGAAATAGATGACGAAGAAAGGAAGAAAGATTGTCAAAACAGAATTAGGGTGGTGTTGGCTGACCGGCAAATTACTAATCGTTGGCTTGCCGACCAAATGGGTGTTACCGACATGACCGTCCCACGTTGGAAGACCAACAAGATACAACCCTCTATGGCTCAATTTGTGGAAATCGTTTGTCAGCTCCATGTTGATATTAAAGAATTATTGGAAGTAGATCTTGGAAAAGAAACGAAGATGGTATCGGATATTGATAATATGGCAAAGGAACTTGCAGATAAGATGACCATCATTAATATTTAATCCAAGAATCTTCAAGGCAAAATATCTATAACAAAAGAGCAAATCGACAATAACACTGCTGTGCGAAAAATGCTCATGGAACGAGGAATTAATCTCGATGATTTGTTGTGAATCACGTGGAAATATAAAGTAAAGTTGCTTAAAAGAATAAATTATGTATATAACTAGTGATGGATTGAACTGGCGAGGACTACTAAAAGGGTTTCCGAAAGCCACGAATTTAATGCAACCGTTATTCGAAGCTTTTACTAACAGCCTTGAAGCCATTGATATGCGTAAAGAACAAGGTGATGACTTTTCTCCATATATTCATTTGGATTTCTATTTCAATCAAACTATTGAGAATGAAAATGATGGACTTACACGTCTTTCAATTACAGATAACGGGATTGGGTTTGACGATGATAATTTTGCCCGTCTTAAAGTTTTTAAAGATGACACAAAAGGATACGATAATAGAGGGTCTGGACGCATACAATTGATACATTCATTCACAACTGTAACATACGAAAGTGTGTTTAAACAGAATGATGTTTACAAGTTTCGAAAATTTGTTTTGTCTAAAGCTGATTCTTTCTTGCAGCACAATTCCATTATACGTCTTGATGAAGAAGGAAATGCAAACAATGGAGCAGAAATAAAAACGATACTGTCTCTTGCTGATTTAAGAACAAGAACTGATATGAAGTTTTTTAATGACTTGACAATTCAAGATATAAAAGAATTTCTGTTAGATCATTATATTCTATATTTTTGCGTAAACAGGAATAACTTACCTCAAATAATCATAAACTATTACCATGGTTCAAATAGAATAGCAACACGCGATATAAGAACAGCTGATGTCCCCGAGGTATCACACGAAGATGAGACCATCAATGTGCCAATGAGTAAAATGTCATCAGACATGAAACGAATAGAAGTCTCAGATGATAATATTGAAGTAAAAATCAAGTCTTATAAACTCTCACAAAGACAATTAAAGAAAAATTCGGTAAAAGTCACTTGTAAGGGAGAAGTGATTGATTCTGTAAAAGTAAAACTTGATTGTCTGCCAACGGATATGCAGATAGATTCTTCATTTTTCCTTTTTTTGTTATCCAGTGAGTATTTTGACAATCGCATAGGTGACAGTCGCGACACCTTAGAAATATTAAATAAAACAGAATTCAAAAAGAGGGCTAAACAATATGGGATGATTCAACCGCAAATCGTATTGGATGATTTACAGGAAAAGATCAGCAATAAAGCTATTGAAATGTATGCAGAAATTAATGAACAAAAAGAAATACATGCAGCACAATTGAATATATTAAAGCAGACATACATGCTGTCAGACGAAGCTTTAGATGAAGCGGATGTAAATGATAGTATCGAGGAAATATTGAAAAAGGCATATACATATGATGCTAAATTAATAGCAGTACGTGATGCCGAATATCATTCACTGTTAGAAGAATTGAACATGTTGGATACTTGTTCATCGACTTATCGTGAGGACTTACAAGGGCTTGTTGCTAAAATGACTGCGGCAATTCCAATACAAGACAAGGAATCTTTAGCACGTTACGTTACTCATCGTAGGCTTGTTCTTGATTTAATGACTAAGATCCTTGATAGAGAAACTAATTCTCAAAATATAGAGGGCTATAGGAATATCGACGAGAAACTACTTCATAATCTGCTATTTACTCAACATTCTGACAATGTAGGAAATAGTGATTTGTGGATGTTGAACGAAGATTATTTGTACTTCAAAGGTGTTTCAGATCAGCCTCTTAATCAAATAGAAATAGATGGTTGGAAGTTATTTAGGGATGACGTGACTGATGAAGAAGAACGTTATTTATCATCTTTGGGTGAAAACAGACGAATTAAGAGACCTGATATTTTACTGTTCCCTTCGGAGCGGAAATGTATAATAGTAGAGCTGAAAACTCCCAAAGTCAATTTAGCATTGCACCTAGATCAAATAAAGAAGTATGCTTATTTACTTAGAAATTTCACGTCTGAAATGTTCACAATTGACACCTTCTATGGATACCTTATAGGTGAGGCGTTAGAACCGCGTGATATACGTGCTGCGGATGGAGACTTTAAATATGACCCCAAATTCAACTTTATGTATCTCCCATCTAAACGGGTTGCTTACGAAAATGATTCAACGGGAGGACAGGATGGAAGTTTATATATGGAGGTGATTTCATATTCTGAGATACTGAAGCGGGCCGAAAGAAGGAATAAAGCGTTTACATTAAAGTTGTTTCCTCAAAAAGTTGAGGAAGAGGAACAAGCTGTTATCGAAGAATCTAAAACAAAAACAGAGGAAGTTGAAAATGCTCTATTTTAATAATTAATTAAGGTATGCCCACATTACATTGGATAGGAAAAGATAAGGTCATTAACCATCATGCGGAAGTACCATTCTGTGTGTTGGAACATCAATATGGGTATCGGGGGGATAATCCTTCTGATACATCTGAAACACATAGTGGAAATAAAATTATTCATGGAGATAATCTCAAAGCGTTAAAGGCATTATTACCTGAATATGAGGGACGAGTGGATTGTGTCTATATAGATCCTCCCTATAATACGGGCAATGAGGGATGGATATATAACGATAATGTGAGCGACCCACATATACTCAAATGGCTCGGGGAAGTAGTGGGTTCCGAGGGCGAAGATCTCAGCCGACACGATAAGTGGCTGTGTATGATGTATCCAAGACTTAGGCTATTGTACCAACTCCTTTCACCGAAAGGAGTAATTTTTATTTCAATTGACAAGAATGAGTTTGCTAATCTTAATCTTATATGTGAGGAGATCTTTGGTCGTAACAGTTTTGTTGCTGATTTAATTTGGCGTTCCGCAGATAGTTCAAACCATGATGCCAAGCAGTTTTCTTATGACTATAATCACACTCTTGTTTATTCTAAGGCGCCAGGATGGAACCCAAATAAGATAGAAAGAACAGAAGATAACAATAAGCACTATAAAAACCCCGATAATGATCCAAAAGGTCCTTGGTATGCAGGAAACCTTTCTTCACCAAATCCAAGAGCTAATTTGGTTTACGATGTTACTTCACCCCAAGGTATTGCCATTCATCCTCCCAAGAATGGATGGCGTTGGAGTCGAGAGACTATGAGTTCCATGATAGAAGATGGAGAAGTGGTATTTTCAGAAGATGGCTCCCGTATTATTCGTAAAACATATTTATGTGATCAAAAGGGACTTGTCCCATCAGATATTTGGTGGGATATAGAAGATACGGGACATAACCGTAATGCAAAATATGAGCTGAAAAAAATTTTTCCAGAAAAGAACACTTCTGAGTTATTTAAGACCCCTAAGCCAACAAAATTTATAGACAAGATACTTTCTATAGCCACTAACAAAGACAGCATTATCCTTGACTCTTTTGCTGGCAGTGGCACTACAGCCCATGCTGTGATGAAGAAAAATAAGGAAGACAAAGGAAAACGTAAGTTTATCTTGGTGGAACTTATGGACTATGCTGAAAAGATTACTGCTGAACGAATACGCCGGGTAATCAAAGGCTACGGAGAAGGGAAGAAAATAGTTGAAGGCTTGGAGGGCTCTTTCGATTACTACGAATTAGGTTCTCCTCTGTTCAATGAAGATGGAAACCTAAACGAACATGTAGGTATAGAAAAGATGCGTGAATACATTTATTACACTGAGACCCACGATTACCTGACAAGTCAGCAAACAGTGAATTACCCCTATCTGTTAGACTACAAGGACGGTACGGGTTATTTCTTTTATTACGAGCCCAATGAGATTACAACTTTGTCGTATGACACATTAAACATAGTACCCAAGACAGCAGATCATTATGTCATTTATGCTGATATCTGCACGATAAGTAAAGAGCAGCTGGCACAAATGAACATTACATTTAAGAAAATTCCACGCGATATAAACAGGTTTTAAAGTATGCAACTGAAAGAATATCAACACCAGACACTCCGAGATTTGGAGTTATATATTGAGACTTTGAACAACAGCAAGAGCCTCTCTGTTGCCTATTCACAATATTGGGCAGAAAGAGGCGTTTCTGTCAACAGTTTCAGCAATAGTTATTTGCATCCTTATATTAACAGCGTCAATGGGGCGCCACGTGTTACATTGAAAGTTCCAACGGCAGGAGGTAAAACTTTTATCGCGTGCAATGCAATAAAACGGATTATGGATAAATTACAGACTGGTGCTCAAAATCAAGTTGTAGCATGGTTCGTACCTAGTGACACTATCTTGAAACAGACTTTGGAGAAGTTGCAAGATGTTTCTCATCCATACAGACAGACTATTGATGGCTTGTTTTCTCATCGTGTTGTTGTTGTTGATAAAGAGGCGGCATTAATGGGGCAAAGTATTAGCCCAGTTCAGATGCACGACAATTTAACGATTTTCGTATTAAGTGCCCAGTCGTTTATTGAAACGATTCGCGGTAAGAAAGATAAAGGTGCAGAACTATTTAAGCCGCGTGCATTCCGAGAAAACGGAAACTTTTTGGAACATACAAATTATTATACTCATCCAGAACAATTGATTAGCGGTGCTGATCCAACGGCATTGATTCAAGTAATTGCACAACAGAATCCTGTAGTGATTGTGGATGAAAGCCACAACTTCAAAGCTGATTTAAGAGTAGAATTGCTTAACAATCTCAGTCCTCGATTTATTTTGGAATTGACGGCCACTCCTCGCGATAATAGTAACATCATTTCTTTTGTTGATGCCATGCAACTGAAACGGGAAAACATGGTAAAGTTGCCTGTAATTGTGGAGAACCGAAATACACCGAAAGATGTGCTTGTGAATGCAATTAGAATGCGTAACAGTTTGGAGCAACATGCCATTGAAATGGAGCAACATGGTGGTCGGTATATCCGTCCAATTGTTTTGTTCCAAGCGCAACCTAAAACTGATGATGACAACATAACCTTCGACAAGATAAAAGCCAATCTAATCAGCTTTGGCATCCCTGAAAATCAAATCAAAATCAAGACAGCCAATAAGGATGAATTGAAAGGTCTTGATTTAATGAGCCGCGGCTGCGAAGTACGATACATTATAACGGTGAATGCGTTGAAAGAAGGTTGGGATTGTCCATTTGCGTACATATTAGCTACACTCGCCAATAAAACAAGCCGGGTTGATGTGGAGCAAATTTTGGGCCGTATTCTTCGCCAACCTTATACAGCTCAGCATCAAAATCTATTGCTAAATATTTCATACGTGTTCACCAGCAGCAATGATTTCCGAGATACTGTTGAGAAAATCATATTGTCTTTACAAAAGGCTGGATTCAGCAAAAAGGATTTCAGAGAGGCAACCCCTGTTGAGTCGCCAGAGACATCAAAGCCAACAATAAAAATACCAGGACTCTTTGACTCTCCAAAGCAAATGGCGGAAGAGGACGAGAAAGATAATGGTATTGACTTAACGGAGGAAGAATCATCGGCCATTAAAGAACAGATTAAAAACACTGCTCAAAATGAGGATATTCAGAACCTGCAAAAGCAAGCAAAACAAATGAGCGAAGAGTATAACAAACAAATAGAAGAACAAATCAATGGTGGAGAATTAGATCCGCTTGCGGCAATAACACCGAAAAATATGTACTATCCAATCAATGAACATTATAAAAAGGTCGCAGCAGGAATGAACCTCCCTATCTTCTACACAAAAACAGTCACATCTATTTTTTCGGATGATGAATGGATTCCATTGGAAAAATCAATGTTAACCAAAGGCTTTGACTTGCCAACTAAAGATGCAACAGTAGATTTTACAATTGTTCGTCCATTGGGTGTGACTATTGATGTCGCAGAGTCAGGTGATGATTACGTTCCTGTGCGTCGTAATAATCAGCAGGCCATTGACTTCATCCGCCAGCAATATATGGATAAGTCGGCAACAGTTCAGAAGGATATTTTAAGTAGGCAGATTGCCAGTATGATAAAATTGGATAACGTTGTGGAGCCAGATATTAAGAAATATGTAGACCGAGTTGTCGCTAATCTTGATGCAGATGCAATATCAAGTCTTGTGGATAATCTTTATCTGACTCGCGATACTATACAGAAAAAGATAGAAGGATTATTGAAAGATTATCAAAAGCAAGTCTTTCAACAATGGTTGAATACTGGAAGAATTCAACTTAATGGGCATTACACGTTCTTGGAAGTAATTGCCATGACAAAAGAAGAAATAGTTGGTATCGATAAAGGACTTTATGTTGCTGAAGAAACTGTCAACGACTTCGAGTATGATGTTATATCTGCTATTGCAGACAATCCGAATGTTTTTTTCTGGCATCGCAATCGAGAAAAGAAGGAATTCTGTATCAATGGTTTCATTAACCATTATCCCGACTTTGTTGTTCGTATGAAGTCTGGTAAGACGATTCTTGTAGAGACAAAAGGTGACCATCTTGTAAATGATGACTCAAAGAATAAAATTTGGCTTGGTAACAAATGGGCAGACCTAGCAGGAAGCAACTATAAATATTTTATGGTATTCCAAACAAAAGAAGTGGAAGGGGCAATTACTGTTAAGCAGTTGTTGCAGTATCTGAATGAGTTGTAAACGATTGCAAGACATAATACCGAAAAAAATAATAAGTATGGATTTCTATTATTTACCCAAAGAATATCAGCAAACACATGAAATGTGTTATGAACTCATAAAACAAGTAGAAGAGTTCTTAGTTAGAGATGAATATAAGTTCTTGCGAATAACTACTTATCCTATAGATGCTGCAGAGATACCAAATGTAAAGAAAGATGATTTTAATGTCTGGAATTATTTAAGAGAATATAATCAGGATGGTTTTAGATTGCAGCTAAATAAAAGTATTATCTTGGGGCTATTGAAAGATTTCTGCTATTTTATGCAAGAGTCTCTAGACTGTTCGAATAAGATGCGATTAGTTGTAGCATATGCGTTATTAAGAAGGCCGCTCGTGGATAATCTTAAAATATTATTACGTTTTGTATATGATGATAATTTTTATGATGATTTTATTAATCGTAATGATTACGATCCAGCATACCTTAACGATGATACACTTAGGAAATACTTGGATAAGACGGACTCTATAAGAATGGCAAATAATGTCAAAGGGTCATTCATATATGAATGTATCTATAAAAAAGAAAATATAGGGTCTATTCTGAATTTATCCAATAGAGCAATTCATCCTGTTACGACAAGACCATGGAATAAAACTGGAGAAATGAATTTTAACTTTATGTTTGCCACTCATTTTGATATAGAACACTTATGGCAACATTATTACGCATATCTCCCTGCAATATTACTATTTTATGTAGAGTTGTTTAATAACACTATTTACTGTCTTTTTGAAAGTGAGATGGATAAGGACTTGTGCCTTAAAAAAATAGAAAAGATAGTTGATATAATGCAAAAGAAATCAAGCAAAGCGCAGTAAATGATTTAATATCACATATATAACCATATGTTATAAACAATAACCTGTAAATATATATTATACCGTTATACTAACATATATAAAGTATTAGAGATGACCATACAGGAAATAATAACTCATAAGGAAGATTAGACCTTTGACTGCAAAAGCATTCAAATTGATTCTAAGGCATTAGCTATTACCATCGTGGCATTTGCCAATGCCGATGGTGGAACGATAGCCTTTGGCGTGTCTGACAAGACTCGGAAGAGAGAGGGGGTAGATCAATACACAAAAAGACCGCATGAGTTGCTTCGTATTCCTTTAGATTTCTGTAATCCTTCTGGGCCTATTACCAGCGAATTGTTGCCATGTACAGATAAAGATGGAAGCGAGAATCATATGTTGTTAGTGTGCCTTCCTGCTATTTAGGAATTGCATGCATTCACTTCAGCAAGAGACAAAACATGGAGAAGAGTACTTGTTTAGAATATTTCTCTAGTTAATACGATTTCAAAGTTGCTGTCACTGCCGTCACGATTTGTTGCTTAGTAAATGGTTGTGAAGTAGGAAGTTATGAATTATGTTAAAAGTGACAGCAACAACAATCAAAACTATAATAGGGGAATTTGCTAGGGTGTATTATCAAGAATCTACGGAAATTTTGCCTAAAAGTTCCGTTAATGTTCCTACAAAAAGAAAGGAAGCAACTATATCAAAGTGATAATCAGTTACTTCCTTTTCTTCTGTTGTACCCAGACCCGGGCTCGAACCGGGATGGGTTGCCCCACTGGTGTTTGAGACCAGCGCGTCTACCTATTCCGCCATCTGGGCTTGGCTGTTGTTTTGAACAACGTGTGCAAAGGTATGGAGAAAATCTGAATATGGCAAATTTTTGGCTTACAAAATGTTTGTATACCAATCAGATCTTACCTTTTTTAGTATTTTGACTTTAAATATTTGCAGGGATGCAATATAAAGGTTATCTTTGGGAAAAAGAAAAAACTGGTTAGCTTAAAGAGAATAATGACTAATACAAGAAATAACTATTGTGTAATTCTTGCTGGAGGTAAGGGTAAAAGGCTCTGGCCAAGTAGCAGAGACAGATTCCCAAAGCAGTTTATTGATTTCTTTGGAGTGGGACGTACACAACTCCAACAGACATTCGATCGTTTCGCAAAGTTCATAGATAAGGAGAATATTTATGTGAATACGAGTTGTGAATATCTTGATTTTGTCCGTGAACAGTTACCTGAAGTAGCCCCTGACCATATCATGGCAGAGCCTATCCATCGGAATACGGCACCGAGTGTAGCCTGGGCTGTGCATCGGATTATGATGACTAATCCTAATGCTAACCTTATTATCACCCCTTCTGATCAAAACATCTTTAATGATACTGCTTTCCAAAGTAACGTATTAGAGGGATTGCAGTTTGTTGAACAGCATGATGCTCTGCTCACGATGGGTATCAGTCCTACTCGTCCTGAGCCTGGATATGGTTATATTCAGAAAGGAGAACGCTCTGAACAGGGCGATATATATAAGGTGAAAGCATTCACAGAGAAGCCTGATAGAGAGTTTGCTCAGATGTTTATGGAGAGTAAGGAGTGGTATTGGAATACTGGACTGTTCCTTTCTAATGCCCGTTATTTGCGTCAATGCCTTTATAGTTTCCTTCCTTATGTACTACGTAGTATAGAGTCAACCAAAGTTATTACAACGATAGAAGAGGAGGATGCATTCATGAAAGAGAACTTCCCACGTTATCCTAACATCTCTTTAGATTACGGTGTGTTGGAGAAATCTGATAATGTTTATGTGATGAAATGTAACTTTGGTTGGGCAGATTTTGGTACTTGGCATGGTATCTACGAAGCAGCAAGTAGGGGTGAAGGAGACAATGTAGTGATTGATTCTGATGTGATTTTGGAAGATTGCTCCAATAATATCATAAAACTTCCGAAGGACAGATTGGCTGTTATAAATGGATTGGATGGTTATATTGTAGCTGAAGAGGATAATGTGCTGTTCATTTGTAAGAAAGAAGACTCTTCGGCATTGGTTAGAAGATATGTCAATGAGGTACAAATGAAGAAAGGTGATGCGTATGTATAACTCTTTTTTGTTCCTTAAAACATACTTATCTGATAATGTTAAAGGTACATTTGGATTCTTACATGCGTAATGAAATAGTCCTTTTCTATACTTTTTGTTGCTCAAGTAATCGGTCTAATAGCTACCTTTCTCTTTTATATCGGTACTTTTAAAAAAAGAATGAGGGTATATACATTGCGGTATATACCCTCGTTTGATATTATTCTGGTTTATGTGAACCCTGTTTCGATGAGATAGATAAGGCTTAATCTAACTCTTGAAAAGCCTTAAATATCTTTGCTGCAATCTCTTTCTGCTCTTCAGGGCTAACCTGAACATGGTGTTTGAAGTCAACATCTGCCTCGCTATTCATTGGAAGAAGATGTATGTGTGCGTGATTAACCTCTAAACCCAGTACAACCTGAGCTACCTTTCGGCATGGGAAAACTGCTTTAATAGCCCGTGCTACCTTCTTAGCAAAAAGCTCAAAGGCTGCAAGTTCTTTGTCATCCATGTCAAAAATGTAATCTACTTCCTTGCGAGGAATGACAAGAGTATGGCCCTTTGTTACAGGGTCAATATCAAGAAATGCGTAAAAATGTTCGTCTTCCGCACACTTATAGCTGGGGATTTCACCAGCAGCAATCTTACTAAATATAGTCATATTGACCTCCTCTTTTTTTAAGATTAAGCCTCAATAGAGATCTTATCAATACGTAGTTTAATGGTACCACGAGGTATTGTTATCTCAACTTCATCACCAACTTTCTTGTTTAACAAGCCTTGTGCAATAGGAGTCTTGATGGAAATCTTGTTCTGTTTGAGGTTTGCTTCTGTTTCACTGACGATGGTATACTTCATTTTTGCCTTTGTTTTAACGTTTGTCATCTCAACAGTAGACATTATCTGTACTGCATCTGCGCTCAATCTTGACATGTCAACGATCTTAGCTTGTGCTACAGTCATCTTCATTTCGGCGATACGAGCCTCAAGATGACGCTGTGCTTCTTTGGCTGCATCGTATTCTGAGTTTTCACTTAGGTCACCTTTGTCAGCTGCCTCGGCAATGGCTGCAGAAGCTTTTGGGCGTTCAACAGACTCTAAATACTGTAAATCAGCTACGAGCTTATCGTAACCTTCCTGTGACATATATGCCATAATGATTTTGTCCTTTTATTAATTAATACGTTTTTCAATAGACAAAAACGACAGAATTCCAACATCTTCTCTATAATGTCGGAATCCTTATCCTTAATGTCCAAATCTCTTTATTCGGTGCAAAGGTAGCCCTAAAAAATGAAATGGCAAAGTTTTAGGGGTTAAAATTCCTTTTGTTCTAAATTCGATAGATGGTAAGTAGCTATCTTAACCGGCTACTTTTACTAAATAGGTTTCAATCTGTTATTTTATAAGAAATAAGTCTTGATATATATCAAGAAACGCATTTTATCTATAAAAACAACTTGAAATGTTTGCAAGTATGAAGTATTTACTCTATCTTTGCATCGTGTTTTTCATAGTATTAGATTTAAGGTTAACAAAGGTTGGACTACAGCGGTAGTCCTTTTTTTGTGTCTTTACGTTTATAAACAGTGCAGACCATCATAATTGCTTATTGCATTTTATGATGGTCTGCATTTGCTTTTATCAGAGTTTATCTTGCTTTTACGATCTTCAAAAAGTATTCATGTACTCGTGTGTCCATGTCTAATTCTGGGTGGAAGGAGGTAACAAGCTGGTTATTTTGCCTTGCTGCAACACTCCGACCATCTACGGTTGCAAGTATTTCTACATCCTCAGAGGCATGAGCAATATATGGTGCACGAATGAAAGTCATGGGAATATTGCCTTCAATGCCTTTGAAAGACGCTTCTGTATGGAAGCTTCCCAACTGTCTTCCGTATGCATTTCGTGCTGCGGTCATGCTCATTGTGCCAAGCCTTGGTGGTTCTGGTGCTGCAGGACTGTTACCTTCTACCTTTTGAGATAGAAGGATTAGCCCCGCACAAGTACCAAAGACTGGTAGTCCACCTTCAATAGATTCACGAATAGGGTCCAACAATCCAAGTTCTCGGAGGAGCTTTCCCTGAGTCGTACTTTCGCCACCAGGGATAATCAATCCATCCTTTTCCTGTTGCCAGTCCTTTAGTTGTCGCACTTCAAAGTAGTCTACTCCTAGCTTGTTGAGCAACATCTCATGTTCGAGGAAAGCCCCTTGAAGGGCGAGCACGGCAATTCTCATTGTCCGCGCTCAGCCATGAGCAGCTGTATCTCCTGCTCGTTGATACCTACCATAGCCTCACCTAAGTCTTCTGATAGTTTAGCCAATTCCTTAGGATCGTTGTAGTTTGTTACGGCTTTTACGATGGCTGCTGCTCGTTTCTCCGGATCACCACTCTTGAAAATACCAGATCCCACGAAGACTCCTTCAGCACCTAGCTGCATCATCAACGCAGCATCAGCTGGTGTAGCGACACCTCCTGCAGCGAAATTCACTACTGGTAACTTTCCATTGTCATGTACATACTTCACCAAATCATATGGAGCTTGCAGCTGTTTGGCTGCTTCGAAGAGTTCATCTTCGCGCTTTCCAACCAATTCACGTATCTGAGCCTGCATCAAACGCATGTGACTGACAGCCTGAACAACGTCTCCTGTTCCTGGTTCTCCCTTTGTACGGATCATTGTTGCACCTTCAGCGATACGGCGTAAAGCCTCATTCAGGTTGCGAGCACCACATACGAAAGGAACATCAAACTGTGTCTTGTCAATGTGATAGATATTATCAGCTGGTGAAAGTACTTCACTTTCGTCGATATAATCAATCTCAATTGCTTGCAGAATCTGTGCTTCTGCAATGTGACCGATACGGCATTTTGCCATTACAGGTATAGTAACAGCCTCTTGGATGCCCTTGATCATCTTTGGGTCACTCATTCTTGACACGCCACCTGCTGCACGAATGTCAGCTGGGATACGCTCTAAAGCCATTACAGCACATGCACCTGCAGCCTCAGCAATGCGAGCCTGCTCTGGTGTTGTTACGTCCATGATCACACCGCCCTTCAACATCTGGGCAAGATTCCGATTTAATTCTTGTCGGTTTGTCATATCTTTAATTATTTAATAAGGTATCTTTATTGATTTAATAATATCTCTTTTTTTATTTAATTTGTTTTCTCCATTCACTTGGTGTCTGCCCTGTTTGCTTTCTAAAGAACTTTGCAAACTGTGCCTGAGACGTAAAACCATGCTCATAGGCAATCTCTTGAATAGGGTGTTGGGTTGTCCGAAGCTGACAGGAAAGTGCTTCTGTGAGCGTATGGTCTATGATGTTTTTAGGTGACTTTCCTGATATTCGGTGCGCTACCTGGGACAGATAACGGGCTGAAACGTTCAGACAGTCAGCATAAAAAGCCACGTCACGATTCGTACGATAGTGTTGTTGCACAGCCTCAAGGAACTCATTATACAGCTGACTACTACGTCCATTGAGGTCACTCTTGCGTGCTACGAGTGTGCGAATATACTCTTTTGCATGCTGAATGGCTTGTTCCATCGGCTCATCTTTGCTCAAATAGACGGCAAGGGCAGAAGAGAAACTGTTTGATAAACCATGTTGTACGAGGTCATTGAGAACAAGTGAACGCGTTTTCTGCCTTTCCCAGTTGATAGAAGGGTGAGTAAAGATGCGTTCAGCATCTCCTTCTCTTAAAATAACAATGTCACATAACGGTAATAATTTACTGCGTATTTGCATGATGACATCATCTGTCAGCAGTCGGTCACCGTTACTTGTTGTTACGATAGGGTCATAGATAACATGGTGGGGATGGTATTTCAGCAAGGCATCAACCACCACAGAGAGTGTCTCTATGGTCCGAATCATTCCCACTTTCACTGTGTCGGGCTGCACGTCATTGATGATTGCTTCTATCTGTCCTTTCACAATATCAGCCGGAAGATCATGGAAAGCCTGAATACCCAGAGTGTTCTGCACTGTAATAGAGGTAACAGCCGATACGGCATAGCCACCTAAAGCAGCTATCGTCCTGATGTCTGCTTGTACACCAGAGCCTCCTGTACTGTCTGAACCTGTAATAGTGAGAATCGTCTTCATCAGCTTTCGATTATATTTTACGGTCTACAAAGTAAAGAGAAAATATTGAAACTGGCAAGAAAAGTTCCTAAATTGACAAGAAAAACGAAAGTTCTGACAGTTCACTATGTATAAAAAAGGCTTGTCCTCTGCGTTTATTCTCGGGTTCGGAGCAGGACATAGGAGGGATAAAGTGTCAAAGAGTATGTTTCCTTTTGTACTGTTATAGGAGAACATGGACGTATAAACGCTTTGCTCAAATCGGTTGATGAGCGTATTAGAAACATTAAACTTACGGTGAGAACCTATATATAATTAAGGTGTAAAAGGGCGGATAAGAGTCTGAAAAGGTTGCTGTTATGAGTAGTAAAATAAGCTTACAGTGTTGAGGCTGTGGTGATGAGCAGGATGATGCGATATGTCTTTTCTCCGACTTTGTAACCTTCATAAAATCAGATGGTTATAAAGAGGCTTGTAAAAGGGCATCTTTTGCACTTCAAAAGGGCGTCTTTTACAACGCAAAAGGGCACCTTTTACAATGCAAAAGACGCCCTTTTAGAAGGTGATAGATGGTCTTTTAAAAACCAATGAGGAGTTTATTTTACAAAATAGGTCGTTCCTTATCCTCCAATCACATGTTTATTGCGTTTGATAACCACCCTTTTCCTTTATGTAATCAATAAGTTCTGCAAAGAGTTTGTTCTGTCTTAACGTTGCTTCATTGCCTGTAAGTATCAGTTGCTTGCGGGCTCTTGTGATGGCAACATTCAGCTTTCTGTCAATGGGCTGACCGTCTTCATAGAAGGTATTAGCAGTGAGGAAGTCCAGCTGATACCTACTTTGAACTGTGAAAGAGTAAAGGATGACGTCACGTTGACTACCCTGATAACGTTCAACGGTATCTATACTGATATCTTCTAAGGCTGGGATTCCGAGTTTTTCTATCTCCTTTCGGATCATAGCAATCTGATTGCGATAGGGTACAATGATGCCAACAGACTTCTGTGCGTTGAAGGTTTCACTTAATTGTCGGTACAGACGGCGAAGCATATCAGTAATAATCTTTGCCTCTTCAGTGTTTACTTTCTCCGAAATATTTAGTTTTCTACATGGTTTTGACGGGATGAATAGCATGCGATGAGCCTTCAATAACTCGTCAGTTGCATCTTCACTGGTTTCTTTATAAGGCAGATTTTCCTCTACTTGATGCGCCAATGGCACACATTCTAACTGTTCCTGCGCATAAAATTTACGGTTGGCAAAGTCGGCAATGTCGGGGTGCATGCGCCCTTGTTTGTGTAAAGTACCAATGAAATCAGTCCTTCCTGCAGCCCGTTCAGTGAGGATGAGCCGTTCGAAGAGGGAATTGGCACACGACAAAAGATGGATGTCTTTGAGTAGAGGACTATCTATTGCTGTCTCAATATCCCCCTGTTGCACCACAGCAGGTAGCTGTTTGTGGTCGCCAACCAATATAAATCGTTCAATGGACCGTCCTTCACCGTGCCCAGCTGATAGTATTCCAACGATGTTTGGTTCTAATATCTGGCTTGCTTCATCAATGATTGCGAGGTCGAAGTGCTTGATGTTGAAAAGTGCAGAACGGGAGTTCATGGTTGAAGTGGTAGCAACAATGATCTGAGCACTTGATATTTTCTCCCTGATAGAAGCCAAACTGGGATTCTCACCAAGGAGAGATGACAACAGATGGTCACTGTATTTCGGGTCACAACTGAACTCATTCCCTATACGAACGTAGTCGAGATGATTGGCAGTAAGCATTCCGCATATCTCATCTACAGCCCTGTTCGTATAGGCAAGGAGGAGGATAGACGATTTACTCTTAGGTGTTGATGATTGAGAAGTGGGGATTGTTGCAAGCTGTTCACGTACCAAGAACTGTAGGGCTTGCGATGTTTTTCCTGTTCCAGGAGGACCAATGAGTAGGAAGTAGTCCTGTGCCTGCTTGGCTTTAAGGATGATATCGTCATAATCAGGATGGTAGCTCTTCGACAATTTCAGGCTTTTGTCGACACGTGGTGCACGCTGACCGAGGAGCAGCTGACGCTGATCTTCATCAGCTGTGATAAACGTATAAAGGCTTCGGATACCTGCTGTTCCACCAATATCACTGCTCGCATGCTCAATGGCAAACAGTTCTCCGTTGATGATGTCAGGGTTCTGCTGACCGTCATTGAGATGCACGGTGATGCTGTCTACATGTATTTCCTGTAGTGATCCTTTGTAGAGAATGCTCTGTCTGACGTCAGGTTGCTCTCCTTTCTTGTATGCATAGAGGTAAACCATGTCGCCTCTTCGGAAGTTCGGGAGGAAGTCTTCGCCTTGTTGTGGGATGCTTAGCGTGACGGTATCGTAGCCGTTGAACGAGCTACTGCACTGCTTTGACGTGATAGTCAGCCCTGTATAGATGTTTCCAGTCTCCTTCTTTTCAGCCAAAGGCATGTTCCATAAGTCGGCATTACTGCTACCTACACCTTCCTGTGCACCAACTTTCGACACGAGTTGTTCCTTTATCACGAAGGTCATCATGCGTGAGAAGTAAGCCTTTTCCAGTTCGTTGAGCTGGTGAAGTGGGGCTAATGTCCCTGTGAGTTGCGGCAAAAGATAGTTGTGATAGAACGAGTCATTCTGCTTTTCCACGTTCAATGTCTGTGGTGTCAGCAGTGGAATCATCCTTCCAAAGCCGTTCTCTGCCATCCAAAACTCCGTTGCCACAGCTTGATTACGGAAGCGAATTGCCTCACGAATCAGTGTCTGTAGAGGTTCAACCTCAAGCAGTCCGTCAGGTAGGGGGTACTTTGAGTAAAGCAATTGGATGTGTGCTTTCTTGGCACTGAGCTGAAAGTTATATTGCAGAATACCGTAGTAGAGCAACAACTGAACGTAATGTTTTTCTACATGTAACGACCCATGTGGGTTCCGGAACTTACGTTCTATAAAGATATTCTTGCCTGATTTCTGCTCAACAAGTAACTGAAGGTCAGTTGTCATAAGGTCAACTCGTCCTTGAAGTCCCAGTCGTTCGCACACAAAAGATGGCTCAAGGATAGCTTTATCACGGTCGAATGTATGGAAAATCTCGTCTACTATCTCTTGCATATGTTCCACTTGTCGTTCAGCTTCCTGCTTGAAATCGGTTGCATTGAAGTCGGGGCAGGTGGCAAAGTCTAATGCTTTCTCTCTGAAATTCGACCGAAATGTGTCTTTTATGTCGTAGTCTGCAGGGTGATTGATGATATCATCCAGTGCTGAACCAGCGAAGTTACCCAGTACGATGTACTTGTTTACAGGGCGATTCTGCAATCTGTTGACCGTAAAAAGCAGAGGATGATGTCCATAACTCTCAAAACAGTTGGCTATTGTAGATATGTCTATGAGGTAATCAGGCTCTACGACGATCATGCGAGGGATGACTTTCTTGCGTGTGACGTTACAGTCAAGCAGGTTCAGCTGCATCCCTTCACGCAGTAAAGGGCGTAGATAGGTGAAGTCAACATACTCTGGTGTATTCGTATAGTCCACTGTCAACAACTCTTCACCGCTGTCTTGGTTGGTCACAGAGACACGAATCGTCTTTTCATCCCACTCTTTGACAATACAACGGATGTATCGAAAGTTCGTCAGTTGTATGTTTTCCGTCATCCTTCCATGTGTTGGAATCTTGCCAACGAGGAACGATGGGATGGCTTCTTGGAATATAGCAGAGACAAATATGGCAAGTGCCCGACAGTCATACGCCACGTCTTCGGGTAGAATCGGCGCAATGGAATTGCTGTGTCGGCGCATCTTTTGTATGGCAACAATGTCTTGTGGAGCAATGTTATGTTGTCTGCAAAGCACCTCAACCTGCGATGATAGGTTGCCAAAACCATGTCGGGTATTCTTCAATCCCTCATGACAAGCAATGACAAGTGTCTCATGCATGATGAGTGCCTGTGCCTCGGAAGGTGCCGAAAGGATGTCGGCGATGCGGGTAAAGAGTTCGTGTGCCATCGTTAAAAAGCCATCTTTGTTGTTTCGGTCCTGATGTATTGTTTCTGGTTCTATTATGGAAAGAAGGGTGGAGACGGGCGTTAGGGATTTGTTATACTAATGTTTCAAGACATAATAGGTCATGCTTCATGCCATCTCATCATAATGAAACGGGTGTCTCATCGTGATTAAATTCGTATCTCGTCATGATGAAAATAAGATAAAACGCATAAGAAACAAATCCCCAACGTATGTGCTATTGCTGTCTTAAACGTATGTTTTATGAGACTTAATCACTGTCCTCCCAACCGTTCAAAGTAAGTGATGATTTCCTCCCATGTCTTGAATTCGTCGCTACCGAAGCGTAAGACAGTACCGAGAAAGTCCGGTTGTTCGGTGCTACTGATGAAGTAATCGCCGTAAAGAAGTTGTGGTTGATTGGTGAAAATAGCATGATTCCAGGCTGGAGCACTGAATGTTTCTTCAATCCAAGCTTGTTGTTCGGTGATAACTGATGGGTTGTTGGTAGGTGCAGGACTGACAAAATAGACGTTATAGTTATCGAGTAAGAGTTCATAAGCCTTGTGTAAGCTCGACTTTGACTTACCATATCCATCTGCAAGGGTATCCTGACTGATAAGAACAGTGCGCCGTTCGCGTCCTTCTTGTCGGTCGTCAATCCATCGAATGACGGGCATGAGATAGTGGAAGATAGCCTTTTCAATGAGTCGGTGCTCACCGTGGAAGTGGATAGCTTGGGTATAATGCTCGCTAAAGAGGTCGAATGTGTGCACAATCGGGTCTTCATCGCCGAAGAGTCCGAATACTTTTAGTTGCTCTTCCTCGGTCACTTGCGCAAAACATTGCTCTGTCATTTCCTTGTATTCCTTAACCAATGCCTTGGTGACAATGACTTCCTTTTCTCCATCCTGTCGTTCATTCTGATACACCTGCTTACCCATCATGTTGCTTTCGGTGATGGTTGATCCCATCTGAAAGGCTGGGTTGACACAGATACGGTCTACACCGTAGAGCATCTCTGTGTACATTCCACCCATCGAAGTACCAATGATAAGGTCTGGATTCTCTGTCTTTACAAGGTTACGCAACAGCTCCATCGCCTCTTCGGGATGTATTGGGAGGTCGGGAGCAATGACTGTTGCCTGTGGCATATAGTCACGAAGAATCTGTGCAGTGTGGGTTGATCCGGCTGACATGAAGCCGTGTACATAGATGATTTTCTTCCCTACCATGAGGTTGGGGAAGGTCTTTTTATATTGATTTTCCATTTAAATCTCCTTAAATGATGGGCAAACTGATGCCGTTTATCTTCTGATAGATGTCCAAAGCGTAGATGTCTGTCATTCCACTTATATAATCGATGACAGCCATGATACGTGTTTCAAGATCAGAACTCTGTATGTCATACTGACTTGAGAAGCGTCGAATGAGCTGTTGACTATGGAAGTGTTCTGGGTTAACGGCAGCTCCGATGAGGTCATTCATGAGCGTTTCCATGATTTTATAACCCGATAATTCCACGTCAAGGACCGTCTTACTGCGGTAAATCTCCCTTACTGAAACTTCTGCACAATGCTTGTAAGCCTTGCAAGGAAGCTCGGAGATATGCTTGATAAGCGATCCTTCGAAGGTTCCTTGTAGTATTTCTTGTTCATGTTCGACGAAAGCATTGACGCATTCTGCCTCCAATAATCCTACAGCACATGCTCGGAAGTAAACCACTTGTTCGTTCTTGTCGGTCACACCTTCGTCCTCTATGCGTTGACGGATGCTCCTTTTGGTCTCTTCATCGAAGAATCCCAGCAGCAATTCTGCCGTTTCTTCGAAAGAAAGAAGCTTCAATTTATGAGCATCTTCAATATCCATTATCTCATAACAGATATCATCTGCAGCTTCCATAAGATATACTAATGGGTGGCGAACATAGCGTATTCCTTCCTCTGTGTGCTCCTTTTCGATGATACCCAGCTCGTCGGCAATCTTCTTATAGGTGTCTTCCTCCGTCGAGAAGAAGCCAAATTTACCATGTTTTCCCGCAAAAGCAGAGCTGAAAGGGTACTTCACGATGCTTGCCAATGTGGTATAGGTCATAACAAAACCACCCTCACGACGCCCTAAGAAGCGATGTGTTAGCAAACGAAAGGCATTGGCATTTCCCTCGAAATGGGTTATATCATCCCAGAATCGTTTGCTAACTTTTTCCTTTAAGCAGGCTCCTGGACCTTCAGTAAAGAAAGATTGGATAGCTTTCTCACCACTATGTCCGAAGGGAGGGTTGCCCATGTCATGTGCATAGCATGCCGTTTGCACGATGGTTCCAATCTCTTCAAAGAGCGTACCACGCAGTTCTGGATGTATTTTCATTAATTTACGTGCCACGTCATCACCCAAAGACTTGCCCAAAGAAGCTACTTCAAGGGAGTGAGTCAGGCGATTATGAACGAAGATACTACCTGGAAGTGGAAAGACTTGAGTCTTGTTTTGTAGTCTTCGGAAGGGTGCTGAATAGATAAGACGGTCACTGTCACGCTTAAATTCAGAGCGATCATCATGTCGAAGAGCATGCCGGTCTTCCTGTCCGAGCCGTTTATTGGATATGAGTTGTTGCCAGTTCATTGTCTTTGAATGCTGTTTGAGGGGGATTAAAGAATTGATATCAGCCTTGGAAAGCCGCTCGCAAAAGTAATTAAAATTGGCTAAAAACGGGCTTTTTACAATGAAAAATTCAGCAATGTGGCATTAATTGTTTAATTTTGCACCTTATTAAATAGCGATGATAAAGATAAAAGTAATCAATAAAGGGCATCAGCAACTTCCCGCTTATGCCACTTCACAGAGTGCAGGAATGGACCTTCGCGCTAATATTGACGAGAAGATAGTGTTGCATCCCATGGAACGTAGACTCATACCGACAGGATTGTACATAGCACTTCCTGCTGGTTATGAAGCTCAAGTACGCCCTCGTAGCGGTTTAGCATTGAAACATGGGCTCACCGTATTGAACTCTCCAGGTACGATAGATGCTGATTACCGGGGTGAAATCATGGTATTACTTATCAATTTCTCGGATGAAGACTTCATTATTAATGATGGTGAACGCATTGCACAGATGGTCATTGCGCGTCATGAGCAAGGAGAATTCATTGAAGTAGAGGAACTTGATGAGACTGAACGTGGCACTGGTGGATACGGACATACGGGTGTAAAATAACAAAAGAAGGGTAAAAGGAATGTTTGTTAAGGTCATACATTTGATGAAAGTACGAACTAATTTATACAAAGTCGTCCTGACGATCGTATTGTTAGGAGGCTCTTTAGGACTGCATGCAGAAGACAATGATAGCTTGCAGAGCTATAACTATTTCTTCTTAGAGGGTGTTCGACAGCAAGAGATGGGTAACCTTACGGCTGCGTTCGACCTGCTTCGTCATGCTCGTGACCTTAATCCTAACGCTCCAGAGGTATATTATCTGTTGGCACCTTACTATGTTGACCTGAAAGATGATACCCGTTCACGCGCTTATTATGAGCGTGCTGCTACATTAGACCCAGAGAACTCTAGTTATATTGAGAAGCTTGGACAGCTTTATGTCTCACAGAAAGACTATCCAAATGCTATCAATGCTTACGAAAAACTCTATGCTTTGAACAAAGCTCGTGTGGATGTTCTGCAGATTCTCTACCAACTTTATGGCTCGCAGAATGAGTTTCAGCAGATGATTAACGTCCTCAACCGTATAGAAGTACTTGAAGGTAGCAGTGAACAGATATCCCTTAGCAAGATGCAAATCTATGAACAGATGGGCGAAAAGCGTAAGGAGTATGATGAGTTGAAGTCACTTGTTGATTCACATCCGCTGGATTTGAATTATAAAGTCATGTTTGGCAACTGGCTTTTACAGAACGGTAAGAAGAAAGAAGCAGTCAAGTTGTATCGCAATGTACTGAAGGAAGAACCGACGAATGCCTTGGCTAAGTTGTCATTATTGGATTATTATCGTACGATAGGGGACCAAGCTACTGTGGATGTCATCACACAAGAGCTGCTACAATCACCTAAAACGGAGAAAGAAACAAAGATAGCTTTGCTCCGACAGGTTATCTCTTCGAATCAACAAGCAAATGTTTCAGACAGTGCAGAGGTGATGAAACTCTTTTCACAAGCGCTGTCTGTGCCACAGGCAGATGCTGACATCCTGATGATGAAAGCTGCTTATATGTCATTAAAGAAGATGCCGAAGGCTGAAATCAACCGTGTTTATGAACAAGCTATAGATGTTGAACCCGATAATTCACGTGCTCGTATAGCGTTGATACAGAACATTTGGGATACAGGAGACTATGATAAGGTCATTGCTATCTGCCGACCTGCACAGGAATATAACCCTGAAGAGATGGTCTTCTATTACTTTCAGGGTATGGCACAGTATCAGAAACATGAGAATGATGCGGCATTGCAGACCTTCAGGAAAGGTGTTAGCCAGATAAAAGCAGACAGTAATCCTGATGTTGTTTCGGACTTTTATGCCTTGATGGGCGAGATTCTTCATGAAAAAGGTCGTCTTGCAGAGTCTTTTCAGGCTTACGACAGCTGTCTACAATGGAAACCTGACAACATAGCTGCGATGAATAACTATGCTTATTACCTCAGTGAGGCAAACAAAGACTTGCCAAAAGCTGAGCAATTGAGCTACAAAACGATAAAAGCAGAGCCGAATAACAGTACATTCCTTGATACTTATGCTTGGATTCTCTTCCAACAGAAGCGTTATGAGGAAGCTAAGATTTATATAGATCAGGCCATTCGCAGTGACTCAACACTTACAGGAGTAGTAAAAGAGCATGCTGGTGACATCTATGCCATGACTGGAGACATTGATAAAGCACTTGAGTTCTGGCAGCAATCTCTCAAAGGTGGCAATCAAAGTGCAGTACTAAAGAAGAAGATACAACTAAAGAAATACGTAGCAAAATGAAAACAAATAAGATATTAATAACAGGAATGGCAGTCCTTTTACTGGCTTCCTGTGGCACTCATAAGACTGTTGTCAAGCAGAAAGATGTGAAGGTTGAACAGGGTAATGCAACTCTTCCAAGTACCAAAAGCAGTACCAATCAGAAGCTAATCTTTGTTCAGCGTGTGGCAGATCAGGCTCTTTATCAGAAGAACTTGGTGTCAAACCTTAGCTTTACACTCAATGATGGACATAAAGACATTACCGTTCCAGGCATTCTTCACATGCGTAAGGATGAGGTAATACGGCTTCAGCTGCTCATACCTATCATCCGTAGCGAGGTAGGACGTATGGAATTCACGAAAGATTATGTGCTTTTCATTGACCGAATACACAAGCAATACGTCAAGGCAAACTATAATGAGGTGGCTTTCCTACGTGATAATGGAATCAACTTCTACTCTCTTCAGTCTCTATTCTGGAACCAATTGTTCATTCCAGGACAGCAACGTGTGAACGAAAGCAGCCTGTCTGCGTTTGACGTAGACCTTGCTACGTTAGCAAATAGTAGTAATTCAACAACAGCAGTGACGTTAAAAGACGGCAAAATGACCTATCGCTGGATGGCACAGACGCTTTCAGGGCTAATCAGTGAGGCTCAGGCACAGTATGTTAGTCCGTCTCACGGCGTGTCAACACTTACGTGGAAGTATGGAGATTTCCAACCATTTGGATCAAAGAAGTTCCCTGCACGCCATGAGCTGACGATAGAAACGGATGCAACTAAGCAGAAAAAAACGTTCAAAGCAACCTTTGAAATGGATGGTTTCAGCGATGCAAGTGATTGGGAAACCATCACTACACCATCAGATAAGTACACAAAAGTGAGTGTAGAAGAAATCCTTCGCAAATTAACGAACATGTAAATGAAACGACTTTTTTTATCTTTTCTATTATTGATAATGTGCTTGCTGACGACATTTGGGCAGCATTCAAAGCGAAATAAGGGCTCAAAGAAGAGTCTTACAGCACAATCTGTGCAGCAAAAGCAGACGAAAAACAAGACGAAGACTGCTGTCGCTGCAGTAAAGGACGCCAAGAATCAACCTGTAAAAGGCAATGGAAAGGCTGATAAGAATCAACCTGTCACCAGCCGTAAGGGGCATTCTGCAACTGCAACGAAAGCCCAGCAGCAGGCGCATGATACCCATCAGCAGGTTAATAAGAAAGGACAAGCTGTTAATGGGAAGGTAAATGGGAAGAATGTGCGTGGTGGAAAGCATGGCACAAAGGCTCCCAGATATGTTACAACAGAGGAAATCAAAGGTCTACAGAGGCAGAATCAACAGATTCAGAAGGAGATTTCTGAGCACGAAGAAGAGATGAAAGTCAAGCAGAAGGACGTAGAAACCCGTCTGCAGAAGATTGTTCGTCTTGACACAGAGATTGGTCAGCATCAGAGAACGATTGATACAATTGCCACAGATATTAAAGGATTGGATAATAACATTGGTATATTGAAAAGTCAATTGGTGTCTTTAGAGGCTCAACTCGGTGAGCGTCGTTCTCGTTTTATCCGTTCCATGCGTTATATGGCACGCCATCGTAGCATCCAAGACAAGCTGATGTTCGTGTTTTCTGCAAAGAGTCTGACGCAGATGTATCGTCGTTTGCGTTTCGTTCGTGAGTATGCTGCTTATCAACGGGCACAAGGAGAGCAGTTACAAGCTAAACAACGTCAGGTGGATGAGAAGCATAATCAGCTGCAACAGGTACGTGGTCACAAGAGTAATCTGCTTTATAAAGACCGTATAGTACATGCTCAGATGGAGCATAAGCGTGTAGAACAGCAGAATGTTGTTGCTACTTTGCAACAGGATCAGAAGGTCCTTCAGGGTGTGATAGCACAACGCAGACAACAGCAGCAAGCGTTGAATGCACAGATTGACCGACTCATTCAGATTGAAATACAGAAGGCTCGTGCCCGTGCAATAGCTGAAGCTCGTGCGCAAGCTGCCGCCCGTGCTGCAGCAGCAAAGAAGCGTGCGGAGGAGATTGCACGTAAGAAAGCGGCTGCAGAGGCGGCTGCTCGGGAGAATGCACGTCGTATTGCAGAGGCTAAAGCACGTGAGGAGAAGGCTAAAGCTGAGGCTCGTGCTGCTGCAGCAGCAGCCGAACGTGCGCGTCAAGAGGCTGCAGCTCGTGCCGCCGCTGCCCGTGCTGCCGCTGAGAAAACCCGTCAGGAAGCAGCCCAGAAGGAACGTGCTGCAGCCCGTGAGCGTGCCATTCGCAAGGCAGAACAGCAGGAAGCAGCAGCTAAGGATGCTATGGCAAAGGCTGAAGCAAAGGCAAATGCAGCTCAGGCACGTGCCGATCAAGTTGCTCGTGAGGCTGAATCAAATCGTATTGCAGCTGAACGTAAGGCGGCAGCTGACCGTGAACGTGCAGCCAGAGAGACTGCTGCAGCACAGGCTTCGTCTGCTAATGATGACATGCTGACCTCTGCTGACCGTGCTTTGACGGGTAGTTTCGCTAATAATCGTGGTCGTTTGCCAATGCCAATGTCTGGTCATATCGTAAGCCATTTTGGACAATATGATGTTGCAGGTATGTCGAATGTGCGTTTGAGCAATGACGGTATCAATATCAAGGGAGCACCGGGTAGTGCTGTTCGCAGCGTCTTTATGGGCGAAGTGAGCGGTGTATTTATGGCAGGAGGTGTGAGTGTGGTTATGATTCGTCATGGTATCTATATCACTGTTTATGCTAATCTTGGTTCAGTCAGTGTGGGTCGAGGACAGAAAGTGGGTACTGGTCAGACCATCGGAACCGTTGGCAAGGGTGGAATCCTGCAGTTCCAGCTGAGAAAAGAGACTGCTAAACTGAACCCAGAACAGTGGTTGCGGTAATTCTTCCAGCCTTTTTGCGGAATAAATAATAAGGTTATTCTCACGAAAACAGCTCATTTGTTTTCGTGAGAATATTTTTTTTTGCTCTTTACGAAATAGCTTTACATATTTCTTTCGGTATAGAACGGTGTAAGGCATGATAATCTCTTATTTTTGGCTTTGTAACTATTGGATAGTCAGAAGGTTACAGATAGCCTTGTAAAAGACGCCCTTTTGCCCTTCAAAAGATGCCCTTTTGCACGTCAAAAGGGCACCTTTTACAATGCAAAAGGTGCCCTTTTAGAATGTAAAAGAGCCTCTATTGAAATGCTTATGTGTATTTATTATTACAAAATAGGTTTTCTATCTCCTTGTGATATGGTTATGTTGAGAATCTAAAAACGTGTTAGGAGCTTTGCCGATGGGCAACTATTCTTGGTTACATTGCCATTATCGCCAAGGTGAATAAACTCATTTTTTTCTTTGTTTGTGGATGATGCGGCTGCCAGTACTTCATAAAAGGCTAATCGTTTCATGACTAAAAGCTTTGAAATTCATAGTGCGACAAATATCAGAAATCATGATTTAATATCCAAATAATTTCCTTCTTTGCAGAGAAATGTTTATATTTGCAGGTAATAAAAATACATATTATCATGCAGACAATCTGTCATCTCTCAGTTCTTATTCATGAACAAGCAAAGAAATATGGTGCCAAACCAGCGTTGACATTTCGTAATTTTGGTAGTCTGACATGGAAGACAGTATCATGGAATCAGTTTTCCATGCGTGTGAAAGAGGTCTCTAATGCCTTTCTGAACCTCGGTGTAAAACCACAGGAAACCATTGGTGTCTTTTCACAGAACTGTATTCAGTACCTCTATACAGACTTTGGAGCCTATGGAGTACGTGCTATTAGTATTCCATTCTATGCTACAAGCTCTGAGCAACAGATACAATACATGATCCAGGATGCTGGGATTAGGTTCCTTTTCGTTGGTGAACAGGAGCAATATGACAAGGCTCATCGTATCTTTGCATTGTGCCCTACGTTGGAACGCATCATCATTTTCGATCCGAGTGTACGTATTAGTACGCATGATCCACACGCTCTTTACTTTGAAGATTTCCTGAAATTGGGTGAAGGATTCCCACGTCAGTCGGAGGTAGAGAAGTGCTGGAAAGAAGCAAAAGAGGATGAAATCTGTAATATTCTCTACACAAGTGGAACGACAGGAGAAGGCAAAGGCGTTGTACTTACCCATAAAATGTACATCGCAGCCATGGAAGCTAATGGCAAATGTGTGCCTGTCGGTGAGGATGATCGCGTCATAAACTTCCTTCCTTTTACACATGTCTTTGAGCGAGGGTGGGCATATCTGTCGCTCAGTGAGGGTGCACAGATGATCATTAATACCTATCCTAAGGAGATACAACAAAGCATGCGCGAGACACATCCAACATGTATGTCAGCCGTTCCACGCTTCTGGGAGAAGGTTTATATCGCAGTGAAGGAACGAATGGACAACTCAAGCGTTGTTCAACGTAAGCTGTTTTATCATGCACTGAGTGTCGGTAAGAAGCGTAATATCACTTATCGTTCTCGCGGAAAGCGTGTTCCGTTGCCTTTGGAGATGGAATATCAGGTTGTAAACAAGACAATACTGAGTCTTGTTCGTAAGCAGTTAGGACTGGAAAATGCCAACATCTTCCCAACGGCAGGTGCATATGTGTCACCCGAAGTTGAGGAATTCGTGCATAGCATAGGTATCTGTATGATCGTTGGTTATGGTCTTACGGAGAGCTTGGCGACGGTAAGTTGTGATCATAAGGACGAACCTTATACAGTTGGATCGGTCGGTAGACCTATTGATAGCATACAGATTAAGATAGGAGAGAATGAAGAAATACTCCTGAAAGGTCCTACCATCACACCGGGTTATTACCATCGCGATTTGGCAAATGCTGAGGCTTTTGATGCTGATGGCTTCTTCCATACTGGTGATGCAGGCTATCTGAAAGATGGAGAGCTCTTCCTGAAGGAACGTATAAAGGACCTTTTCAAGACTTCAAATGGTAAGTATGTTGCCCCACAGATGGTAGAAGGGATGCTGTTGGTAGACAAATTCATAGATCAGGCAGTAGTAATTGCTGATCAACGTAAGTTCGTTACGGCACTAATCGTACCAGAATTCCGCGTGTTAGAGGAGTGGGCGGCAGAGCATAGCATTGCTTTTGCGGACCGTGAGGACCTCTGCCGGAATGAAGAAGTTCATAAAATGATGATGGAACGTATAGAGACGCTGCAGCAACGCTTGGCTCCTTATGAGCAGATAAAGCGCTTTACGCTCCTTGCCCATCACTTCTCTATGGAGAGTGGAGAGCTTACAAACACACTGAAACTGAAACGTTCTGTTATCAATAAGAACTTCCAGGAAGTGATTGACAGGATGTATGAGGAGTAAAAGATAACGAGTTTACGAGTTCATTGGTCAGCAAGTCTATAATGATAATTGATAAGAAGTAAAGCCCTATATCCTTTTTTATTAGGGAATATAGGGAGAATGAGATATGATAACAGCAGATCAGCTAAAGGATATACAGGAACGTACGGAGGCATTACACCGTTATTTGGGTATTGACCAGAAACGAATTGAGTTTGAAGAGGAACAGCTTCGGACGCAAGCACCTGACTTTTGGGATGACCCAAAGCGTGCTCAGGAACAGATGAAGAAGGTCAAAGACATCGAAAAATGGATAAAAGGATATGATGAAGCACGCGCTTTGACGGATGAAGTGCAGCTTGCTTTCGACTTCTATAAGGATGAACTCGTTACGGAAGAAGAGGTAGATACTGCTTATGATAAGGCCTTAAAGAAGGTAGAAGACTTAGAACTCAAGAACATGCTCCGCCAAGAAGAGGATCCAATGGAGTGTGTTATGAAGATAAACTCTGGTGCTGGAGGTACAGAAAGCCAAGATTGGGCATCTATGCTCATGCGTATGTACATGCGATGGGGCGAGTCTCACGGCTATAAAGTTACCATTTCTGATATTCAGGAGGGTGATGAGGCTGGCATAAAGAGTGTTACTATGAAGTTCGAGGGCGGAGAATACGCTTATGGATACCTGAAAAGCGAGAATGGAGTGCACCGTTTGGTACGTGTAAGTCCGTTTAATGCACAGGGAAAGCGCATGACAAGCTTCGCAAGTGTCTTCGTTACGCCACTGGTAGACGATACTATAGAGGTCTATGTAGACCCCGCTCGTGTTAGTTGGGATACCTTCCGTTCCAGTGGAGCTGGTGGTCAGAATGTCAATAAGGTTGAATCTGGTGTCCGATTGAGGTACCAATACGAAGATCCAGATACTGGTGAACAGGAAGAAATACTTATTGAGAACACCGAAACTCGCGACCAACCGAAGAATAGAGCTAAGGCAATGCAGCTCTTGAAGTCGCAACTTTATGACCGTGCGATGAAGAAACGCATGGAAGAACAGGCTAAAATAGAAGCTGGAAAGAAGAAGATTGAGTGGGGAAGTCAGATCCGTAGCTATGTATTTGACGACCGTCGTGTGAAAGATCATCGTACAAATTATCAGACATCGGACGTAGATGGTGTGATGGATGGTAAGATTGACGACTTCATCAAAGCGTATCTGATGGAGTTCCCAGAGGATGAATAGACTTTGGGAAACAACTAAATAATCAACCTTTTAATAGTAAAACTATGAGTGAAAGAAGTAAATTGAACCGTAAAAGACGGGAAGAGAAAGAGGAGAAGCAAGGTAATCGTGTCATAATGTGGATTGCTGTAGTACTGATTTTATTGGCAGTACTGTGCATGATATGGTCAATGACACTCTAAAAGCAATCCTTTCATGAGTGGATTAGAGATAGAACGGAAGTTTCTTGTGCATAAATGGATGGACTGGAAGCGTCTTGCAAGTAGCTGTAGTCACATACAACAGGGCTATTTTGCAGCTGTTAATACTGTCAGAGTACGTATTCGAGATGACAAAGGCTACCTAACTATCAAGGGACCATCACACAATGGCGGTCTGTCACGTTATGAATTCGAGAAGGAAATCACCCTTCAAGAAGCCCAACAGCTCATGCTTTTGTGCGAATCGGGCGTGATAGACAAGCATAGATACCTGGTTCCGTATGCTGGACATACGTTTGAAGTGGATGAATTCCATGGAGATAACGATGGACTTGTCATGGCTGAAGTGGAGCTAAAGAGTGAGAATGAACCGTTTGAAAGCCCTGATTTCATAGGAAAAGAAGTCACAGGAGACCGTAGATTCTATAATTCTCACATGCGAAAGAACCCCTTTAAGCTCTGGCGCGACACCTTACCAGAAGAATACCGATAAGGAAAGCAACTGTTGAGCCAATGCTATCAGCAAGGAAATCGAGCCAGTCTCCACTGCGTCTGCCGCTTGTACAGTACTCTTGAAGTATCTCTATGAGTCCTCCCATAGCAACAGGTAAGAGCCAAACCCAAAGCATAAAAGCCTTGAGTTTGGCTTTTTTATTTGCTCTAAGATACTCGAAAATGAGCGAAAAGCCTAATATCAGATACATAACAGCATGTGTCCACTTGTCAATCAGCCTGATATTACTTAGTGGAGTATCGGGGATATTCATGAAACAAAGCACCCATATTCCTGCAATTATTATACATGAGAAAGGGAATTTAGTTAATATATACTGGAATTTTTGCATCTTTTACTTCTAATCTGATACAAAAGTAGATAATTTTTTGTAATTTTGCGCATCTAAAACGATAATTATTCATGTCACAAAAAGAAAGAGCTAAGTTCGGAAGTAAGCTGGGAATGATCCTTGCAACAGCTGGTGGTGCTGTTGGATTGGGTAACGTTTGGCGCTTCCCTTACATGACTGGACAGAACGGAGGGGCTGCCTTTATCCTTATTTATATTGGTTGTATATTGCTATTGGGGCTCCCCTGCATGATAAGTGAGTTAATTATCGGGCGTCATGCAGCCTCAAATACAGCGCGAGCATACACGAAATTATCCAACGGAACGGCTTGGAAGTGGGTAGGATACCTCGGTGTGCTGACCGGTTTCCTCATTACGGGTTACTATGCAGTGGTCTCTGGCTGGTGTTTACAGTATGGAATGGCGTCAGTTGTGAATCATTTACATGGTAGTCCTGAGTATTTCAAGACTTATTTTACTGATTTCTCAACCAATCCATGGAAGCCTATCGTCTGGGCATCAATCATCTTATTGATTACCCACTACATTATTATACATGGTGTAAGGAACGGTATTGAGCGTGCATCAAAGGTCATGATGCCTGCTTTATTCATCCTTTTGCTTGTCTTGGTGGTTGCTTCTTGCTTGTTACCAGGGGCTGAAAGGGGCGTAGAGTTCCTCTTAAAGCCTGATTTTAGTAAGGTAACAAAGGATGTTTTCCTAGGTGCTTTGGGGCAATCGTTCTACTCTTTGAGTATTGCGATGGGTTGTATCTGTACCTATGCATCGTATTATAGTAGACATACGAAGCTGGTGAACTCTGCTGTTCAGATAGGATTGATAGATACTTTTGTAGCTGTCTTGGCAGGATTGATTATCTTTCCAGCAGCATTCTCCGTAGGAGTGAATCCTGACAGTGGCCCTTCTTTGATATTCATAACCCTTCCTAATGTTTTTGAACAGGCCTTTGCGGGTATGCCAATCCTTGGTTATGTCATTTCTTTGGCGTTCTATCTGCTTCTTTCTATGGCAGCTTTAACCTCATTGATATCTCTTCATGAAGTGAGTACAGCCTTTTTCCAGGAGGAATTGCATATCAGTCGGAATCGTGCGGCTATGATCGTAACCAGCTGTTGCATATTGATTGGAGTCGTTTGCTCACTGTCTTTGATTGGTTGGGACGCACTTACAATTGCGGGGATGTCACTGTTTAATGTGTTCGACTTCGTGACAGGACAGATATTCCTGCCTGTTGGAGGTATGCTTACCTGCATCTTCATTGGCTGGTACGTACCAAAGAAGATTGTCAAGGATGAGTTTACGAACTGGGGAACACTGAAGGGTAGTGTCTTTGGTATCTACTATTTCCTGATACGTTTCGTCTGTCCACTGGCTATTTTGGCTATCTTCCTTCATCAATTGGGGATTGTTTAAACCGTATTATGACGTATAAAGAATCTGTACCTAACATGGAAAACAATCAGAATGTGTGCTTGGCGGCACTTGCATCTACTATCTTTGCGCATGGTGTTGGTAGTTTCTTCTTCCCCAGAGAACTACCTATGGCATGGCAGAGCGTGGACAGTTTTGCGACAAAACCTTCACAAGTTTCTTTTCTGGTAGGTTTATTCCGTACTGTTTTATGTGGAATGAGCTTGCGAATTGGGAATCAATTCGTAGGCTGTTTTACTGTGTTTGGCTGATCCTGCTCCGTTTTATAGTACCTGGCAGGCTCTTTTTTTCGTTCCTAAATCAGCTGAGAATCCTCTGAATAACAATCAAATCTTTAAATCTATGAACCTTAAATCCTTCTTTTACTTGCAACGTTCAGATCGTAGAGTCCTCCTTTTCTTCGTTCTTTTTATTGTGATTTGCCTTGGAACATTGGTTTTCCTGGGGAGTCATATGACAGAAACAGAATTGGCTAATGAGGACTCTCTAGTACAAAAATCCAATCTCCCACATTTCAATAAGTCGACAAAAGTGGGAGAATATGAATCCTATGAGAATGGCAAACAGCTCTTTTCCTTTGACCCGAACACTGCAACTCCACAGCAGTTGACACAGTTAGGATTGGCTCCTTATCAGGTTCGGAACATCATGAAGTATCGTTCTAAGGGTGGAGTCTTTCGTTCTCCAATGGATTTTGCACGCCTTTATGGTCTTACTCGTAAGCAGTTTCGTGAACTCGAACCATATATCACCATCGGTGATGACTATGCTCCCGCGTCAACGCTTGCTTCTGTACAGGCGTATATAGCACGGAAAGCAGCTGACAAGGAAGCTGCACACGAGGCATATGAGGCTTTTCGGGCAAGCAATACGTACAAGGCATATAAAGAATACGACCGAGATACGGTGCGTTATCCGCTGAAACTAAAGGTAGGAGAGCATGTAAACCTCACCATAGCAGACACAACGATGCTCAAGAAGATACCCGGTATCGGCTCAGGGTGGGCACGTGCCATTGTCAACTATGGTAAACGTCTTGGTGGGTATGTAGCGGTCGGGCAACTCTTAGAGCTTGATGGCTTTCCCGAAGAAGCTTTGCCTTATTTCTCAGTAGTGCATCCACACACGGAAAAGCTGAACCTTAACACATTGACACTTGCCCAACTAAGACGTCATCCTTATATTAATTTCTATCAAGCACGGGCAATATGCGATTACCGTAGGCTGAAAGGGAAGATAACAAGTCTGTCACAACTTCACTTGTTAAAGGACTTTCCTGCAGAAGCCATTGAACGTCTGCGTCCGTATATAGAATTGTAAGCATGCTGCATTGCAGGTGCTGATAGTCTGTCTTCTTGTGTTTGTTCTCCTAATGTACATGGGTTAGCGGCTTAAGAAAAGTCCTTACATAAAATCAATAGGCATTGGGTGAAAAAGAGAAGAATGATGATTATTTTGTGGTTTGTAACCATCAGATAATCAATTGATTATAAAATGGTTTTTAAAAGATGCCCTTTTGCAATGTAAAAGGGCGTCTTTTACACCTCAAAAGGGCATCTTTTACCATGCAAAAGGTGCCCTTTTACATTGCAAAAGGGCGTCTTCTAAAATGCTAATGTGAAATTATCGGACAATACATGGAATAAGAAAAGGGGAGAAACCATGAAAGTTTCTCCCCTTTTTGTCGGGATGACCGGATTCGAACTGGCGACCCCTACGTCCCGAACGTAGTGCGCTACCAACTGCGCTACATCCCGATTGCCGCTTAGACGGGTGCAAAGATAGCTAATTTTTCGGAACTAACGTAAGGAAATTATCTTTTTTCTCGGCTTATAAAAGGTCGGGTAATTCGAAGAGACGGATGCCATTACTTCCTTTTATGAGGATGTAATGATTCTCTGGACGCAGTTGTTGGATGGCTTCCTTCACCTCTTCAACGTCATGGAATTTACGATAATCAGTGTTGGTTCTGCCGAATTCTTCTCCTACAAGCCAAACGTTTGCCAATCCAACTGCCTTTAGCTGGTCAACAACCTTCTGATGTTCCTCTGCTGAAGCATCTCCCAATTCACGCATATCGCCCAATATTGCCATCTTATTGTCAACATCCATGACGTGGAAATTCTCTATTGCAGCAGCCATACTGGATGGGTTGGCATTGTACGCATCCACAATGAGTTTGTTATGTGCAGTCTCTGTCAACTGTGAACGGTTGTTATGTGGGACGTAATTTTCCAAGGCATGACAAATCTGTTGTGGTGTTACGCCGAAGTGCAGGCCAATGGTTATGGCTGCTAACATATTGTCGAGGTTGTAAGAACCAATGAGATGTGTCAGTACTTCATAGATAGTTGTTGCTGGTTGTTGTGTGTTCAGGCGTGATTGCCATGCGAATTTCAGGAACGGAGCACAACTAATTACATGTCCTTCAACGTCAGCTGTGTCGTCTTGTCCGTATGTTATGACACGTTCAAACTCCCTTTGGGCAGCCATTTCGGTAAGGTCTGCATTGCTTTCGTTGAGGAAAAGCAATCCGTCATGTGCCTTCAGGAAGTCATATAGCTCACCTTTCGTACGCTTAACTCCTTCGAAACTGCCGAAACCTTGTAGGTGTGCACGTCCTACATTGGTGATAAGTCCACAAGTAGGTTCTACATATTTAACCAGTTTCTCTATGTCTCCAGGGTGAGAAGCACCCATTTCAATGACTGCAATCTCATGTTCTGGGCGCAAAGCGAGCAGCGTGCGCGGTACACCAACGTCATTGTTATAGTTCGCTTCAGTATGATGTACATTGAGCTTTTCAGCCAATACAGCAGAGATAAGCTCCTTACTTGTGGTCTTACCATTCGTACCTGTTATGCCAATGACTGGGATAGAGAACTGACGACGGTGCTCACGCGCGAGTTCCTTATATGTGATAAGGGCGTCATCAACGAGTATGAAGCGGTTGTCATCAGGCTTTGCGTATTCTTTTTCGTCAACGATAGCATAGCTGCAACCCTTCTCCAAAGCTGCTTCTGCAAACTTATTACCATCGAAGGATGCCCCTTTCAGTGCAACGAAGATGCTACCTTCCGGACAGTTTCGGCTGTCGGTGGTAACGATAGGGTGCTGCTGGTAAATCTTATAAATCTCTTGTATGTTCATGATCTATACTTTATTCTTAAGTGCAAAGGTAACTTAAATGGCAGACAATGCAAAGTAATGATACCCTTTTTTGTGCTCTATGATATTCCGTTTATTATATATAAGGTGGCGATATTAACTTTTTATATTAAAAAAGTGTGATATATTGTATCTTTTATGCAGGCAATTTAAAATGCAAGGTGTTATGAATACACTAATAATAATTACAGTTTGAAAGAATAAAACGACGTAAATTAAAAAATTAATTACTATTTAACTTGACTTGTTAAATAATTATTTATATCTTTGTAGCGGTTTTTATAGAGAATTTTACACTAATACTTTAAATTTATGGGAAAAAGACTTACGATGCTACTTGCAAACTTATTCCTTTTTATAGGGGTATGTTTTGCACAGACTCAAGTACGTGGTATGGTGACAAGTTCAGAAGATGGTGAGCCTATTGTGGGTGCATCAATCCTCATTATTGGCACTAAGACGGGTACGGTATCTGATGTTGACGGTAATTTTACGTTGACCTTACCTGAGGGAAAGACACTGTTGGAAGTCTCTTATTTAGGTATGACACCTAAGAAAGTGAAGGCTTCACCGAATATGAAGGTTGTTCTTGACCCTGATCATCGTGCTTTGGATGAGGTGATGGTTGTGGCTTATGGTACTCAGAAGCGTTCTACCATCACGGGTTCTGCTGTAGAAGTGAAGGCTGAAGATATCAGTAAGCATGTTGCTTCCACAGCTACGAATGCCCTTGGAGGTAAGGTTGCAGGTGTTCAGATGGTTACTTCTTCTGGCGAACCGGGTAGTGCTCCGGAGCTTCGCATCCGTGGTATAGGCTCTTATGCAGCAAGTTCTGAACCGTTGTATGTTGTTGACGGTGCACCTTTCGATGGCGATATCGCAAGTTTGAACCCATCGGATATCGAGAGTATGTCCGTCTTGAAGGATGCTGCATCTGCTGCTATCTATGGTGCACGTGGTGCAAACGGTGTGGTCATCATTACAACTAAGAAGTCACGCGGTGCTCATGGTGCTAAGATAACATTAGATGCCAAGTGGGGAAGTAACTCACGTGAGATACCTCGTTATGACGTAATCCTTGATCCTGCTACGTATTATGAAGCATTCTACAAGGCAATGTACAACTCGAAACTCTATCATGGTGCTTCAGATGCAGATGCTCGTGCCTTTGCAGATGCTAACCTCTTGGGAAATAAGAATGGCGGATTGGGCTATCAAGTATTTACGATTCCAACAGGAGAGAAGTTCATTGGAGATGATTTTAAGTTGAATCCTAATGCTAAACTTGGCTATTCTGATGGCAAATACACCTACATGCCTGACAATTACTACGATGAAATCTTCCACAGTTCATTCCGTCAGGAGTACAATGTGAACATCAATGGTGCGACAGACAAGCTTAGTTACTATTCAAACCTTGGTTTCCTGGGTGATGGAGGTACAGTAAATAACTCTTCTTTCAAGCGTTATACAGCACGAACAAACGTGGATTATCAGGCAAAAGACTGGTTGCGGTTCGGTGTTAGTTTGTCTTATTCACACACAGACAGCTCAAGTCCATCCTTTAATGCTGATACGTACGGAAGCAGTGGTAACCTTTTCTATATCGCTAATCAGTTAGGTCCTATCTATCCTTTGTATGTTCGTGATGCCAATGGTAATATAATGAAAGACAATGGACGCACAGTTTATGATGCAAACCAAACAGGTTTTAAGCGTCCAGCCGTCATTGGAAATGCAGTTCGTGATAATGAATACAACAGAAAGAGTATTGCTACGGATCAATTCCAAGGAAACTGGGTGGCAACAGTTACCCCTATCGAGGGCTTAAACTTAGTTGCTAACTTGTCAGTATGGAACAGAAACAGGAATTATCATTACCTTGACAGTCGTTTTGGGTCTGCTTCAACAACAGATGGTGCCGTAGAAGTTGGTAACGACCGTTACTTCTCAACTAACCAAATATACACTGCTAACTATGATAAGACCTTTGGTAAGCATGCTATCAATCTCCTTGCGGGTTATGAACATTACTTCCTGAAGGTGTCAGACTTGTCTGGTTACAATGATCATCTGTATGATCCGACCATCGCAGAGCTCAATAACGCACTGGCACGTGCCAACCTTAAGGCGGGATCCAGCACGAATACCTTGGTACGTGATGGTTATTTCTTCCGTGGAGACTATAACTATGCTGATAAATACTTCGCAGAAGCATCTCTGCGTCACGATGGTTCGTCTATCTTTGCACCCGGTCATAGATGGGGAACGTTCTGGTCTGTGTCTGTAGGATGGGCGATTAATAAGGAGAAATGGTTTACAGCTGATTGGGTAGACCTACTGAAACTGAAACTCAGCTATGGTGAGCAAGGTAATGATGGATTGCTCGACAGGTCTGGATATCGCATGTATTATCCATATACGGATACCTATAAGACAAGTTACAATGAGGCAACGAAAGAGTTTACAAACCAGATTGCGTATAAGGGAAATGCTAATCTGACATGGGAAAAGTCGGGTGAATTGAATTTAGGTGTGGACTTCTCACTCTTCAAACACCGCCTGAATGGAACATTAGAGGTGTTCAATAAGAAGACGACTGACCTCCTGTTTTGGAAGACATTACCGCTTTCTTCTGGTATTTCTGTGACCAGTTATCCTGCAAACATTGGTGCTATGAGCAACAAGGGGTTTGAGTTAAGCCTGGATGGTGACGTAGTTCGGAGTAAAACTCTCACATGGAACGTGAACCTTAACATGACTTATTTCAAGAATAAGATAACTGAACTTGATCCAACCATTGCTAAAGATGGTTTGAAAGCAGGCTCTTCCATCATCCGAATTGGTGGCTCTCGCTATGAAGCTTACATGTATAAGTATGCTGGAACAGACAAAAGTAATGGTCATGCAACCTATTATAAGGATGTAATAGATGCTAATGGGAATGTTACAGGACAGACCACTACGACTGATCTTACACAGGCTACTAGATACGATTTGGGCGACATTAACCCTAAAGTTTATGGCGGATTTGGTACTACTTTGAATGCTTATGGCTTCGACTTCAGTATGCAATTCTCTTATCAATTGGGTGGAAAGGTCTATGATGGACAGTATCAGCAGTACATGCACTTGGGTCAAAGCACTGGTGTTGCCTTACATAAAGATGCTCTGGGGGCATGGAGTGCCGACAATACAAGCAGTAATATCCCTCGTTTGAGTACTGCAAAGGCTGACGATGGCTTTGCTGTTGGTTCACAGTCTGCAGTGGATTACTTCCTGACAAGCAGTGATTACCTTTCTTTGAACAATGTAACACTGGGCTATTCTTTCCCTAAACGTATCATCAATCACCTCGCTTTGAATAGTCTCCGCGTATATGTGGCAGGAGAAAACCTGTTCGTTGTCACAGCACGTAAGGGTCTCGATCCACGTACAACACTTGAAGTTGGTGGCTTCACATCAGGCTCAGCTTTGATAAGTGGCGGTGGTTATGCTGCCCTACGGTCTATTACTGCCGGTATCACTCTGACATTCTAATTGGTAATGATGGTAAAACGAAACAATATAAGACAATATAACATGAAACGATATAGCTTATCTTTATTAGTATTATGTGGTGCTTTGCTGGCTACATCATGCAATGACCTGAATGAACAGGAGCCTGCTGGAAACAAATTGTCAACCAATCAGATGCTGGCAACAAATGAAATGATTCCCGAACGGGCTGCTGCTACGTTCTCAGGTATGTTTAATTACTTAGGTACACCAGGTATATACGGTACAGCAAGGGCTGATGATTTCGGTGCAATATCCGCTGCTTTGTCATGCGATGCAGAGGGTGCCGACCTCATTTTAGGTGATAATGGATATAATTGGTTCTCTGCTGCCTGTACATTACAGTCACGTGACGTCCATTATGCCAACCCTTTGATGCGTTATACTATCCCATATCGGCAGATAGGTGTGGCTAATCAGATTATCAATTCGATAGATGAGAGCACTGCAACAGGTACTCCTCTGAACCAGTTAGCACAAGCTCATGCTATCCGTGCGTTCGACTATATGCAGCTAGCACCTTACTTTCAGTTCAGTTATGCGACGTCAGCTGACAAGCCATGTGTCCCTATCTTAACAGGAACAGAGGATTATTTCAATAATCCACGGGCTACAGTTAAGCAGGTTTATGAGTTGATTCTTAAGGATTTGGACTTTGCTATTGCACACTTACAGGGTTATACGCGTCCTTCCAAGCAGTATATTGACCTCAACGTAGCTTATGGCTTACGTGCTCGTGCCAATCTTTTGATGGGTAATTGGGCTGCTGCTGCAGCTGACGCAGACAAGGCTATGGATGGATATACACCTGCTTCGATAGCTGAAGTGAGTGTTCCTGCCTTTGATAATATTGCTGATCATAACTGGATATGGGGTGTAGATATTACAGAGGCACAGCTGAAATCGAATTCTAATGCTGGTTATCAGAATGCATCTTCATGGCTATCAGCCTTCTCTGGTGAAGCTTATGCTGCAGCAACGGGTAACGTTCCAGTCATCAACAAGCTCCTTTTTGATAAGATTCCATCTACTGATGTGCGCAAAGGATGGTGGTTAGATGCTAACAAGCACTCCCCGAACTGGGCAAACATCACATGGACTGATCCTTCAAAGGGTACTTCTGCTACGGGGGATGCCATTGCCGACTTTGAGATTGAGAATGTTAAAACACCATTTGATGCCTATACAAACATCAAGTTTGGTCAGCAATCAGGTATAGGAAATACGCTTAATAATAACGATTTTCCACTGATGCGTGTGGAGGAGATGATTCTTATTAAGGCTGAAGGTCTGGCAAAGAGTGGTCAGGAGGCTACAGCAAAGCAGGTTTTGGAGGACTTTGTCCGCACTTATCGTGACCCTTCTTACACTGTTCCATCAACCCGTACGCTGGCAGATGAGATATGGTTCCAGCGCAGAGTTGAACTTTGGGGTGAAGGTTTCTTCACTATGGATGCCAAACGGTTAGGCAAGAACATTGTTCGTATCCATGCTGGAGAGTCCAGTAATTACCCTGATGCTTACCAATTCAATATCAAGTCGGATGATGGATGGTTGAATCTACGCTTCCCACAACGTGAAATGGATAATAACGAGGGGCTTAAAGGTAATGATAATACTGGTGGTGCACTGCCTGTATCAGGGCAGAATGGTGACCTCAGGGATGGGGTTACAGATTAATAGAGTTGTCCGGTTGCCAAACTGAACACCATAGATTCTCGCTCTGGGGGACTGTCTGTGTGAACAGATAGTCCCCTTTTTCTTGTCTTCATGTGTCTGGTTTGCATCCTTGAGAAAGCCTTTTACCATTTAAGAAGTAGGGCTCTGTGTCTCTTTTTCCTATACTTTTTCAAAGCCTCATCATGATAAGACATGCATTTCATCATGGTGAAAAGAGTATGGAACAGATGTTAAAGCAATATGGGACATGGGTTTACAGAAAACGAAGTATATGTATAATACTTCCCATCTCTGCGTGTTCCCATTGTGAAGAATATCAATACTTTTCTTAAAAATAGGGTGTTTGTTTGCGAGTGTGGTGGATTTACATTACCTTTGCGGATATGGAAAATATGACAAATTCGGCTGTTTGTAAGCCGATTAGCTACACAATCAATGTGCGGGGACGCCTTGTTGACCTGGGACAACCAATGGTAATGGGTATCATGAACGTTACGCCTGATTCCTTTTTTGCCGATAGTAGAGTGCAGACAGAGGAGGCTATACGCAATCGTGCCAACCAGATTATTGCCGAAGGGGCAAAGATAATTGATGTTGGAGCTTGCTCTACACGCCCTGGAGGAGAGGTTGTCAGTGAGGAAGAGGAGATGCAACGCTTGGCATTTGCCTTGCCAATCATTCGTGAGGCACACCCCGATGCTATTATTTCCATTGATACTTTCCATGCTTCCATAGCCCGACGCACAGTGGAAGAGTTTGGGGCTGATATCATAAACGACGTTGAAGAAGGTAAAGATCCTGATATGTTCCGTACCGTTGCAGAGTTAGGTACACCTTATATATTAATGTCTGTCGCAGCAAACCTCCATGATATGCTCCTCAACTTCTCACGTGAGGTGCAGGAATTGCGGGCTTTGGGACAGAAAGATATCATCCTTGACCCTGGCTTTGGCTTTGGTAAGGGTGCTGTAGAAGGTAACTATGAGCTGCTCAACGTTATGGAACGGCTGCAAGTAATGGAGCTTCCTCTACTCGTTGGGATTAGCCGTAAGCGCATGATTCATCAGTTATTGGGCATTACGACAGCTGAAAGTCTGAATGGAACGACTGTTTTGAACACTATAGCTCTACTGAAAGGTGCCAACATTCTGCGCGTTCATGACGTGCGTGAAGCTGTTGAGGCTGTCAAGATTGTTGATGCTATGCGTCATAATACTGCGGAATAAAAAGTTTGAAGTGTAAGTTTTAACCCCATAAGAGTGCCTCTTTATACGTCTTGTTTCTTGCTTGATGGGAGAGAGGTGTGGGCAGAATAGCATTTAATATGTTTTTTGAGTTTGGACTAAAGGATATTATAGACATCGTACTAGTAGCACTAATGCTCTATTACGTCTACCGATTGATGAAGGAGTCGCGTTCGTTGAACGTCTTCATTGGCATCCTTGTGTTTGTCATCATGTGGCTCATTGTTAGTCAGGTGTTGGAGATGCGGCTCTTGGGAAGCATCATGGACAAACTGGTATCAGTGGGTGTGATAGGTCTGATAGTCCTCTTTCAGGAGGATATTCGCCACTTCCTCTACAGTCTCGGAGCACACCGGAAGGTGAACAACTTGGTGAAACTCTTTACGAAGTCCAATAAAGGAGAGGTTGATAAAGAGACAATTATGCCACTCGTCATGGCTTGTATGAGTATGAGTCGTGGTAAGGTGGGAGCTCTGATAGTCGTTGAGCGTGGCGTAATATTGGATGATATTTGTGAGACGGGTGATATTATAGATGCTCGTATAGACCAGCGCCTGATTGAAAACATCTTCTTTAAGAACTCACCTTTGCATGATGGAGCAATGATTATATCCAAACAACGCATCAAAGCAGCGGGCTGTATCCTCCCCGTGAGTCATAAACAGGATATTCCGAAGGAGCTCGGACTGCGGCATCGTGCGGCAATGGGTATCTCACAAGACTCTGATGCATTGGCAATTATAGTGTCAGAAGAGACGGGACGTATCAGTGTAGCCCTTCATGGTGAGTTCCAGTTGCGACTCTCTGCAGAGCAATTGGAGAGCATTCTTACGAAGGAAATGCTGCTACAATAGCCTAATTGAAGATGTAATATGCCGTTTCTCAGTTTATAGAAGATGCACTTCTTCATTTGTGGGGATGGTCAGCACCACTCGTGCGGATGCTCAACTCCACATGTGCGGATGGTCAGCTCCACATGTGCGGATGCTTAGCTCCACATGTGCGGATGACAAACAGAGAAGTGAACTCGTGCATCTCTCAAGGATATGGCACGTTGTTTGTAGTGAATAAAGTATATTAGGAAGTTGCAATCTTGCGACAAACGATAGTTGATAAACCCTATTAAAGACAATAGAAAGTACTAAAAAAAGAAAAGAATATGAATTACGACAATTTCTCAAAAGTAGCAAATAATCAGGAACGTGACCTGGAAATGTCACGTGCATTCCCTGCTTTGATGCGTAAAGTGTATACATGGATGGCAATGGCACTTGTCATTACAGGTGTAGTAGCTTATGGTGCAGGTAACTCACCAGCCGTTCTCCAACTCCTTTATACCAGCCGTGGTCCGTTGTTGATAGCTGGTTTGGCTGAACTTGGTATCGTTTGGTATGTTTCAGCACGCATCAATAAACTGTCACTGGTTGCTGCCACGATGTGGTTTATCGCGTTCTCAGCCCTTAATGGTCTGACATTAGGATGGATCTTTGCTGTTTATCAGATTGCCTCCATCGCTAAGACATTCTTCATTACGGCTGGAACGTTTGGTGCAATGGCACTGGTTGGTGCGACAACAAAGAAGGATCTGACGAAGATGGGTGGTATTCTGCTGATGGCTTTGATAGGACTTATCATTGCTTCATTGGTAAATATCTTCTTAAAGAGCACAATGATGGACCTTATTGTCAGTGGTATTGGTGTCCTTATCTTTACTGGTCTTACTGCATGGGACGCACAAGCCATCAAGCGTAACCTGCTTATGGCACCTGATGCAGGAGAGGTTGCGCAGAAGATTGCCCTACTTGGATCATTAAGTCTTTATCTTGACTTCATCAATCTCTTCCTCTATCTTCTCCGTTTCTTTGGAAACAACAGAAACTAAGGTCGTAACGAGAGATTAGAAACATAAAGAGAGAATGCCCTCATCTGTCCACTTCCTTTAATGAAGTGAGCAGGTGAGGGCATCTTCTGTTCATACCTTTCCTTGTTTATCTGCGTGGTGTATTAGTCCTTTTGATTATACCTGATGATAATTTTTAGGGTGTTGCCGGTTGTTTAAGTAAGGTAAAAGACATGTGGGATAATGTTTTTGCAGACCGATAAGAATTACTATAGAGTTGTTATAGGATACAGAGGTCAGAGTGCTGAGACGGCTTTGTGAGATAGTAAAAAGGGCTAAAGACTTCCTATTTTCTGCTTGAATAACTGTGTAAGGATGGTGGATGGGAGGATGAATAGTTTCCTCTTAGAGCTTCCCTTCATCCCGATAGGAGAAGTAACCACCGTCAGTAAGAATGACATGGTCTGCCAAATAAATGCTCAAAAGGTTACACGCCTTCTGTATACGGGATGTGAGTGAGTCGTCCTCTCTGCTTGGTTGGGTATTTCCACTGGGATGATTGTGGCAGAAAACCAGTACTGTTGTGTTTTTCATGAGTGCCTCTTTCATCATAAGACGGATGTCAACGGGTGCCATCGTTAGTCCTCCAACAGATATTCTCTTCGCTTCTATGAGCCGAAAGTTCTGCTTCAACATCAGCATCCAGCCTTCTTCAACGTCTAAGTCCTGTATGGTGGTGCGCATATAGTTGTATATTCCCTCAGAAGAGTTAAGGATTGGCGATTCTTCTATAGCTGCTCTTTGTCGGCGTTTGCCCAGTTCGCAGGCAGCAAGGATGGTGATGGCTTTGGCAGGACCAATCCCTTTATATTGTTTCAGGTCGGATAATGAGAGTTTCCCCAGCGTGTTTAGATTGTTATTACACCCGTTGAGAATACGTTTCATAAGCCCGACAGCACTTTCATTTGGTGTACCCGAGCCAATGAGAATAGCCAGTAATTCTGCGTCACTGAGGGCACTCGCCCCCAGTTTCTCGAGTTTTTCACGTGGGCGGTCAGCCTCAGCCCAATGGTTGATAGATAAGTTTTGCATCGTAAAAGAATGAGCCTCATCCCGTCTTCAATCTTCTATCGGTAGGGAATTTCAGCTCTATCGTTATGTCTTAGGATATTGATTATATACTGTGTGTGCGTTTAAATCAACACAGTCATGCGTTATTTATAGAATGTTTTGTTATAAGCACTGAACTCATCTTTGCCACATACACAACGTTTCCACCATGCATTAATGAATCCACAGCCGTAACCTGTGAGCTGGGTGAAGGCAGCACGAATGCTAAGAATGCCTATTTTCAAGCTGTTATTCTGCCGTGTTGAGTCAATGCAGATGACTGTGCTGTATAGCAATAGGGGTATCAGACCTGTCAGAAGGGTGCAACATCCGATGTTCTTTGTTGAAGGGATGCACAGGAAAATGATACCAAGTAGGATGAGTAAGAGCAGAAGTCCTGTCCCAACAGTAAATACCATTGGTAGCAGATGGACAAGTTTTAAGGAATCAGGGTATTTCTTGTAAAGATTAATACGTGCTATTCCCGAGTTATAAACCTGTCTCCAGAACTTACGGAAGTCGGTGCGTCGCTTGTGCCATACCCATGCTTTGGGGAATAATCTACAGCGTTTCCCAGCTTTGAAGATACGGATAGAGAAGTCGATATCTTCACCAAAACGCATCTTTGAGAAGCCTCCTAACTGCTGATAAACATCCCTCCGTATGCCCATGTTAAATGATCGAGGATAGAATTTATCTAATTTCTTCTTTCCGCCACGTATACCTCCTGTGGTAAAGAAAGATGTCATAGAATATGATATGGCTTTCTGGGTATCGGAAAACGAGTCATGTGCACAGTCAGGACCGCCGAAAGCATCAGCTGGTTCACGGTCTAATTCCTCGTCAATGGCTTGTAGATACCCTTTAGGAAGTACGACATCAGAGTCAAGTATTAGTAGATACTCACCCTCGGCACGCTCTGCTCCGTAGTTACGGCTCTGCCCTGGACCCGAATTCTCCTTATTATAGTAATGTAAGTTAAGGCGGTCAACATACTTGTCGCACACCTCTTTACATGGAATCTGTGAGCCATCCTCAACTATAATGACTTCAAAATCTTTCTTTTCCTGGTGAATCAGACTCTCTAAGAGCTCATCTACCTCATCAGGACGATTGAAAACGGGAACGATAATGCTATACTTCATATGCTGCAAAGATAGTGTTTTGTTTGTGAATGACAACGTTTTTAATTAATTATTACGGTTGAAAGAGGTATAATCTGCACTTTATTGGTAGATTTTTATTATCTTTGTGCCATTGTTTACATTTCGTGTTATCTAATAGTTCAATGAAAACCTATGAGTAAAATTAAGAAGTCGTTGCCCTTAGCCATACGGGTTGACGTCATTGTTTGTTTATTGATGGCAGTGTTACAAGATGATTTGTCGTTCGCAATACTTGCGAGTTTGTTTATACTCTTGACCTCTCTTTGCATCTGGGAGATGTCCAAAGAGGATCCAGATAACCTGGTAAAGGCACTGTTAGGGTCTAATAAATACCTGATTTTTGACTGTTTTGTTTCTGTATTGATGATCTCTCTTGCTGTTTGTGGTCATCATTCAATGGTAGTAATCTCTGGTATTCTTTGGTTATTCTTTGCTATCAGTAGCATATACGCTTCTGATAAATTACTCAGTTCTGAGTGAGTTGAGACTGCATCAGCATTCATCAAAACAAATAAAAAAGCCAGAATAAACTCTCAAAGAGTTCGTTCTGGCTTTTTTATTATTGTTATTTGAAGTGTCTATAAGACTTCTTTTAGCTGCTAATTAAGAATTTACACGACCTAAATAGCTACCGTCACGAGTGTCAATCTGGATAACTTCGCCTTCATTGATGAACAAAGGAACACGTACGACAGCACCTGTCTCAAGTGTAGCCGGCTTTGTTGCGTTGGTAGCAGTGTTACCCTTAACACCTGGTTCGCTGTGAGTAATGGTCAAAGTTGTCTTCACTGGCATCTCAGCAAGGAGGATAGTGCCGTCTGAAGTATCAGTAACAACCTCAACAACGTCACCTTCTTTCATGTACTCAGAGCCTGTAATCTGATGCTTAGGGATAGGAATCTGCTCGAAAGTTTCCTGATTCATGAAGATAAAACCTGTTGAATCCTCATAAAGATATTGGTATGGACGACGCTCAACACGAACATCTTCAAGCTTGAAACCAACCTGGAAAGTGCGCTCAAGGACACGTCCGTCAGCTACGTTCTTCAGCTTTGTGATCATAACAGTGTTACCTTTACCTGGTTTACGGTGCTGGAAGTCGATGCAAGTCCAAATCTTACCATCAAGACGGATACATGTTCCAATCTTGATTTCCTGTGAATTAATCATAATTTCCTAATATATAATTTGTTACTTTATTTGCTGCTTGATAGCGAAAAGTGTGGTGCAAAGGTACTGAATTTATGGAAAAAACATAAATTATCATCGTAAAAATTATCGTTTCCTTGGTCAATTCAAAAAGATTAAGTAATTTTGCAGCCCGTAACGGGCATGTTTCGGCGTGTCAATTTATAATTTGCACAATAACAATAAATAATAGGATAAGAAAATGAAAAGAACATTTCAGCCACACAACCGTCGTCGTGTGAACAAGCATGGATTCCGCGAGAGAATGGCAACAAAGGATGGTCGCCGTGTATTGGCTGCCCGTCGAGCTAAGGGTCGTAAGAAGTTAACAGTATCAGACGAGCACCACGGAAAGTAAAAAGTACGTCTATTCCTGTTAAGGATTAGAACGAAAACGGAAAGAAGTAGAGTTTATTCTTTGCTTCTTTCCGTTTTTTTGTCTACCTTTGCCACATATATATAAAGAAAAGAAGAGAGATTTACTGGTTAACAAGTTGACGATTTGCAGGCTGAAAGGTTACGAGTAAGTATGCAAACGAGTAGACAAGTAGGAGTTTAATGACATCAAAAGAGTTCTTCCATAAGTTCAATAGCACGTATATCTGGGGTAATATCCTAGCCATTGTGATACTGTTGTTGTTGCTGGCGATAGGAGTTAGGTTCGGACTTGACTACTATACACATCACGGTGAGTCTATTGTGGTGCCGAATATCATCCACAAACAGTATGACGAGGCTGTTGATATCATGGATAAAGTAGGCCTGACGATTGAGGTAACGGACACAGGTTATGTGAAAGAATTGCCTCCTGACTGTATTCTCGAACAGTCTCCTGCAGGTGGAAAGCGTATAAAATCTACTCATGTTATTTATGTTACAATCAACGCAGCAAGTGCTCCTACACTCGTAGTTCCTGACATTATTGATAATAACTCCCTACGTGAAGCTACTGCACAGTTGCTTTCTATGGGCTTCAAGGTTGGAGAACCAGAGTATATCCCAGGTGAAAAAGACTGGATATATGGTATTCTCGTGAACGGAAAACATGTTCAAGCAGGGGATAGAGTTCCTTCTGACGCTGTAATTATACTGCAAGTAGGTGATGGAACACGTGAGATTACAGACACGGCAGGCCTGAATGAACCGGAATATGAGGATGTTGAGGTCGAAGAAAAGATGCCAAAGTACGACGAAGTAGAGGAATATGTAGAAGTACCAGTCGATGAAAATGGCAACGAAATAAAGGATGAACGAGGGAAATCGGGCTCTGGCGGCTCTGGATCATCATCACAATCGGGCTTACCTGCTGACCCTTCATCAACAAAACCAACTGATTAGGCCCTGAACATGGTAGACGAAGAGACTATATATGATGAAGAGTTGAGCGACGACTTACTGCCTACAGACACGTCAGAAGGTGGTAATGGCGAGCTTTATGAGCACTTTCGTGTAACAGTTGACAAGGGTCAGGTACCTGCAAGGATAGATAAATTCCTCTTTGAACGCATGCAGCACTCAAGTCGTAACCGTATTCAGAAAGCTGCAGAGGCAGGTTTTATCCATGTAAACGGCTCTCCTGTGAAGAGCAACTATAAGGTTCGGCCAGATGATGTCATCACGTTGATGCTCGATCGACCAAAACATGACAATACTATTGAGGCAGAAGACATTCCATTAGACATTGTTTATGAGGATGAAGTACTAATGGTTATCAACAAACCAGCAGGCCTTGTGGTTCATCCGGGCGCTGGTAACTTTCACGGAACACTTATTAACGCTATCGCCTGGCACTTGAAAGACATGCCAGAGTTTGATGCTAACGACCCAGAAGTGGGTCTAGTACATCGTATAGATAAAGATACAAGTGGGTTGTTGGTGATTGCAAAGACCCCAGATGCTAAGACTTCATTGGGGAAACAGTTCTTTAATAAGACAACACATCGCAGCTATAATGCCCTTGTCTGGGGGAATTTCACGGAAGAAGAAGGGCGTATTGAAGGTAATATTGCCCGTGATCCGAAGGACAGACTTCGTATGACGGTGTTCCCACCAGGCTCTGAAACAGGTAAACCAGCCGTAACTCACTATCGTGTTATTGAACGATTCGGTTATACAACACTGATAGAATGTATCTTGGAGACGGGTCGTACTCACCAGATTCGTGCACATATGAAGCATATCGGGCACCCTCTTTTCGGTGACGAACGCTATGGTGGAAGGGAGATTCTACGTGGTCAGAGGTCGAGTACATACAAGGCTTTTATCCATAACTGTCTCACTCTGTGTGACCGACAGGCGTTACATGCGCGTACATTGGGCTTCGTTCATCCGGTAACAGGTGAACAAATGGATTTCACGAGCGACCTTCCTGCTGATCTTTCTGCACTTATTGAGAAGTGGAGGGGCTTTATCAAAGGGCAAAGTGGTGTTGAAAAATGAGTAATTTCATACTGAATGGAATAACCTTAAATGGATGATTCCAATAGCATAGATAAACAAAATAAGAATATACAATGAGAGATTTGAAGCGGACTATAGCCATCGTCTGTGGTGGTGACTCATCAGAGCATGATGTTTCGATGCGCTCTGCGCAGGGATTATATTCCTTCTTTGACAAGGAACGGTACGATATTTATATCGTAGATGTAAAGGGAATGGACTGGCATGTTGAACTTCCAGGTGGCATTACAGCACCAATTGACAAGAATGACTTCTCTTTCTTGAAGGATGGAAAGGTTGTTGCCTTCGATTATGCATACATAACCATCCATGGACAGCCAGGAGAAAATGGTGTGATGCAAGGCTATTTCGAGCTGATTCATCTGCCTTATTCTACGAGTAACGTACTGGTTGAGGCTATGACCTTTGATAAGTATGTGCTCAATAACTATCTTCGTGGCTTTGGAGTGAATGTTGCTGACAGCATTCTGTTACGTCGTGGAGAGGAATATGATGCAGAAGCGATTGAGAAACGTCTGGGTATGCCTTGCTTTGTGAAGCCTTCTGCAGACGGAAGTAGCTTCGGTGTGTCAAAGGTTAAGAACCACGACCAGCTTGCTCCGGCACTTCGTGTTGCTTTCATGGAGAGTAATGAGGTGATGATTGAGGGCTTCATGGATGGTATGGAGATATCACAAGGTGTGTACAAGACAAAGGATAAGAGTGTCGTTTTCCCTGCTACTGAGGTTGTAACAAGCAACGAATTCTTCGATTATAACGCTAAATACAACGGTCAGGTACAGGAAATTACTCCTGCACGTATGTCTCCTGAGACGGCAGCACGTGTAGCTGAAGAGACAAGTCGTATCTATGATATCCTGCATGCCAATGGTATTATCCGTATTGATTACATCATTTCGAAGGATAAGGACGGTAATGATGTTATCAATATGCTTGAAATCAATACTACACCGGGTATGACTACAACAAGCTTTATCCCTCAACAGGTGCGTGCTGCAGGGCTTGATATCAAGGATGTGTTGAGTGATATCGTTGAAAATCAGTTTGATTAATGTTCTGAAGAAGTAGGAGGAAAGGAGCAGTTATCGTATATGTTCCTTTGAAAAGATTATATAAGAAGAAGTCCCCGACGGTCATTTGACGGTTGGGGACTTCTTTTTTGAATGAAGATTTTGCATACCAACACAGAGCAGGATATGGTCTTTCAGCTGATAATAACAAACGATAGAATACTGAAAGTACAACTGCCGTTGTCCTAAAATTTCTCATTCCATAAATAGAAGGTGCTCTTTTGTATTCTAAAAGGTGCCTTTTTGCATAGTAAAAGGGCACCTTTTGATGTGTAAAAGATGCCCTTTTGCGATGTAAAAGACGCCCTTTTAGGACGCTGTTTGTAACTGTTTGTATTTCTGATGGTTATGAAATTGAAAATAATTGGATTTTCCTTCGAAAACAATCGTTGGGGTTGTCTTTCGTGTAAGGATATTTCGTGCTAACCATTAGAGACTCCAAGTGTTTCTTAAAAAAGATATTAGTAGATAACAACGGCTGGTGTTGAAACGTCAGTTGCTGCGTTCTGCTTTACTTTATATTCGTCACATGCCCAGTTATAGTTGCCTTCTGTCACGTCACGAGTGTACTCTGTGATACAGTTAGGGTCAGCAGCCCAGTACTCTTTTACGGTCTTTCCGCCCATAACCTTCTGTGGAGTCTTTGCGTCAGGGTTGAGGATGAGCTTCAAACCTACGGATGTATTCATCATCTCCATGTCTCCACGACTATTGCCGGCAGCGAAGAGTGGACGTGTCTTGATGAAGGTTCTGATGACTTCAGCCTTACCTTCGTCTTGTGGAGAAGGGAAGACAATCTGGTCAGTAACGACACCACCCATTGTGACAAGTGACTTTACACCGATTACACGGTCCTCTTGGAAGCCGAGTTCTTCAACACAGAAGCGCTGATAAAGCAACTCTGGAGAAGCTGATATAACCCATGTCTCGAAGCCATAGTTGCGAAGATTGGCAAGAAGGGCTTTCATTTGAGGATAGAACTTATTCTGATATTTCTCGTGGAAGCAGTCATCGCCAATGCGTTGTATCTCCTCTGGCGTCATACCGCTGAGGAATTTGATGCGGTCACGTTCGCGACTGATAGCGTCTTCGTGTATCATCTTGTCGACTAACTTGAACTTCTCAACTGATTTTGCATCTTTCTTGCCTGCATAATTCCTGCGGGCATACTCGTAAAGAGCTTCCTCTGCCAGGTAATAAGGTACCTGTCCGAAGAGTGTTCCGTCACAGTCGAAGACGGCAACCTTCCTGATGTTCATTGAAATAGTTGACTGCAGGAAAGCTTCAAGTTTAGCATTGGTCTCGTCAGAGAAGCCTACAATCTTCTGATACTTGTAGGTTTGAGCAGACAGCTGTACTACACTTACAAAGAGGAAAACAGCTACTAACTGGAATGTTTTCTTAAAGTTACTCATAATAAAATTGTTTTTAGTTTAGATTGTTATTGATAAAGTTGTTATTTAAGCATCATACAAGCAGAAGGGCTGCACCACAGAATCCAGCGATAATAGCACCAATGATTGGTCCAAGAACTGGTATCCAGGAGTATGCCCAGTCGTTGTCTCCCTTCATACAAACGGCATGTGCCAGTCTCGGAGACAGGTCACGGGCAGGGTTCATGGCGTATCCCGTAGTTCCTCCGAGCGACATTCCGAGTGCAATGATCAGTAATGTGACAGGGATAGGACCGAGTGCTGCAAGTCCGAACTTGAAGTGTTCGGCATCTCCAGTATTACCATCAACACTGAAACTGATGATGATAAACACGAGAACCAATGTTGCAATGACCTCGGAAAGGAAGTTCATTCTGTAGTTGCGGATGGCTGGTGCGGTGCAGAATGTACCGAGTTTTGCAGCTTCGTCATCAGTTGCATCATAGTGATCTTTATAGAAAAACCATACGAGCAGACCACCAAGAAAACCGCCAATCATTTGTGCCACGATGTAATAAGGTACTGAACTCCATGGAAACATCCCTGCTACTGCAAGTCCAATGGATACAGCTGGGTTGAGATGAGCACCCGTGTAAGGACCTGCAACAAGTACTCCCATGCACACAGCAAGACCCCATGCAATGGTGATGACTACCCATCCTGCTTTCTGTCCCTTGCTTTTGTTTAGCGTAACACAGGCACAAACGCCGTCTCCAAACAGTACTAAGATGAGCGTTCCTATTAATTCCATTAGGAACTGAGTCGTCATTGAATATTCCATAATAAGCTGATTTAGGTAAATTATTAATGAAATAGGTATTGATAAGGCGATGTTTTTAATCATCATCTTATCAATACCTATTTGTTGTTTATTTCTTAGTCAGTGTTCTGCCGATGGCATCTGCCCATCCAGCCTTTGCTGCTTCAATCTTCTCACTGTCTGCTACAGGCTCGAAAGTACGCTCAACTTGCCACTGATTCTTTATCTCATCAATGTTATTCCAGAACCCTACAGCAAGTCCAGCAAGGTAAGCTGCACCCAAAGCGGTGGTCTCTGTGATCTTCGGACGTACCACGGTGATGCCCAAAAGGTCTGCCTGATGCTGCATCAAGAGGTTGTTTCGTGATGCTCCACCATCCACTTTCAGTTCCTTAAGTGGTGCATCCATATCCTTTGCCATGGCTTGTGCAATGTCATAAGTCTGGAAAGCAATTCCGTCAAGAGCTGCTCGTGCTATGTGTGCACGGGTTGTCCCTCGGGTAATACCAATGATTGTACCACGTGCATATTGGTCCCAATAAGGTGCTGCAAGACCTGTTAGTGCAGGAACAAAGTATACTCCGCCACTGTCAGGGACTGTTGATGCAAGGTCTTCTATCTCTGATGATGAAGTGATGAAGCCCAATCCGTCACGCAACCACTGCACAACAGAGCCGCCAACGTAGATAGATCCTTCCAACGCATAGGTGATTTTATCTCCTATTTTCCATGCTATGGTTGTCAGAAGGTTATTCTTTGACAGGACAGGTTTGCTTCCTGTGTTCAGCATAACGAAGCATCCTGTGCCGTAAGTGTTCTTGATAGAGCCTGGTTCAATGCACATCTGACCGAACAAAGCAGCTTGTTGGTCACCTGCAATACCAGAGATTGGCACCTCATGTGCAAAGATAGTAGTCTTTGTATGACCATATATCTCAGAGCTAGACTTCACCTCTGGCATCATAGACATTGGTATATCAAGTAGCTTCAGTAGCTCTTCGTCCCACTTCAAGTCCTTTATGTTGAACAGCATAGTACGTGAAGCGTTGGTTACATCAGTGACATGTATCTCGCCACGTGTCAACCTCCACACCAGCCAAGAGTCTACATTACCGAAGCGAAGCTTACCCATTTCGGCACGTTTGCGTGCTCCCGGTACGTTATCAAGTATCCATTTGATCTTTGTTCCACTGAAATAAGCGTCTATGATAAGACCGGTTTTCTCGTGAATCTTCTCTGTTAAGCCTTGTGCTTTCAGCTCATCACAGTACTCGGAGGTACGTCTGTCCTGCCAAACAATGGCATTATAGATAGGCTCTTCAGTATCAATGTCCCACACAATGGTTGTCTCTCGCTGGTTTGTTATACCTATTCCAGCAATGTCAAGACCATTGATGTCAATGGCAGATATGGCCTCGGCGATAACAGAAGCCTGTGATGACCATATCTCATTAGGGTTATGTTCCACCCAACCTGGCTGTGGGAAGTACTGAGTAAACTCCTTCTGAGCCACTGATTTGATGTGTCCGTTGTGGTCAAAAACGATTGCTCTGGAGCTTGTTGTCCCTTGATCAAGGGCTAGAATGAATTTCTTTTCCATATCGGTAAGTCTTTAGATTTATCTTGTTTTATGCTTTTAGGTTCTTTATTGATTGAGCTTTATGGTCTCTTCTACATCCAATGCGTCGGCAAGAATGGATATAGGGTTCTTCACTTCATAGCCTGTTGACATCTCAATCTGCCATTTGCAGGTCTCGCAGTCAGTGCTTACGCAGTCAGGATTTAACTCTTTTATCTGCTTGAAGAGCCCTGATCCGATCTCTTGTGAGCGTTGGTAGTTCTCTTTCTTGAACCCATAAGTACCTGCAATACCACAACATTGTGAGTCAAGCATGATGAGTTCGAGGCCAGGTATCATCTTTAAGAGTTCAGTACTGTATATAATCCACCCCATTTTCTCCATGTGACAGGCTGAATGGTAGGCTGTTCGCATCTTAAAGTCTTTACGAAAGGCGAGTTGTATGTCCCCTTTTTCAATCAGACGATAGAGGAAACGTGTTGCCAGAGTGATGTTTTCACGTACGTCATCAGTCTTGATGTCGAGTAAATGTTCGTACTCATCACGCATGGTAAACGTGCATGTAGAGCTTGTTGTCAGTACGATTCTGTTTTGTTCTGCTGCCTTTCGGATAGAACGAATGTTCACTTTACCCTGTCGGCGAGCCTGTCCACTAAGTCCATTGGCTATTAATGCCACACCACAACACTTTTCTTTCTCTAACAGATGTACGCCATATCCCACTGCATTCATGATCTTTACGAGATCTTTTCCTAACTGTGGAAAGTTATAATTGACGTAACATCCGTGGAAATAGCTTACATGTTTGCTATAAGAATCCTGCTTTTTTGCTGCCATTCGTTTGTACCATGTCTCGAATTTCTGGCTGCTGTATGCAGGAAAGGTACGGTGTTTATCAATTCCCATGACCCCATGTAAGACGGCTTTCACGGGCTTCAGCCCCAATGTTGCATTGACAATAGGTGCTACCATGTTTGCCATTGTCCCCACGAAGTCGGTGTTTGCGAGCATGATATCACGTGGAATGGGGCGGTGAGTACTGTATGTAATGCGTGAAGCTTGTATGATATCAGCGATACGAACGCCGGATGGACATGCAACCTCACATCGTTTACAGTTCAAACACATCTTGAGAGCTTCGTCAAAGAACTTCGAATCCTTCAGTCTATAGCGTTCCTGGTCTGGTCCAGAGTGCTTGGGTCCAGGATATTTGGGCTCAACCGCCGATACAGGACAGTATGCTGTACAGATTGAACACTTGAGACATTGCTCCAAGTTGTTACCACTTATGTTTTTAAGTTGTATTCCTTCTGCCATGACTTATCCCTTTCCTGTAATCTTTTTTGCCACATAAAGCGCCGTTAATAGTGACACTCCTGTTCCGTCAGCATGCTTAATACTGTTATGACCACTCAATACTGAACCTATTGCATATAGGTTTTCAATGTTCTTTCCATCCTTTGTTGCATGGAAATCTTTGTCAGTATGCACACCAAACTCCATGTAAGGTTGTGCTTCAAAGGCATTCGTTAGGCTCCAATCGTCATGTTTTTCTGCAGCATCAACGTCCAGTTTGAACACTGGTTCATAAACTCCAGCATAGTTACTTCTTATCCCGTGGCTCATGAAAGATCCTGATGCAAGGATGAAATGGTCTGCATAGAGTTTCTCATCGGGCAGATGATCAGTTGTAATAGAAACGAGATGATTGCCTGAAAATTGTCCTGTTGTAGCAGAATCACCAACGAGAAGTGTCCCACCTGTCTGTGCAAAGAGTCGTTTTAACAGGATAGTGGTGCGTACACCAGATACTGATGGGGGCAAAGTTGCGATGTATTGAACTGGTTTCTTTATCCATTGCTTCATTTCATCAAGGCTTTCGGCATTGCTAAAGCCCAGCACTGCTGGCAGAAGGAGGGCATCTGAGTCGCCACTGATGGCATTGATGCGTTCTGATACCTTACGAAGTGCATCTTTGTTAGCAAGTACCTTCGCTATATTTGTAGCTCTCATCTCTGTCGGACTCTGCCTTGCAGCACCTAATTCGTCTGTAGTAAAGGTCTTAATCTGACATTCTACGCCCATCATTCTTAGGTTTTCTGCAATGAATTGAGTGGGAAAGTCCATGAAACCTTGTATGTTCAGCAACTCAACTTTCTTCCACGGGAGTCTCTCAGGACCATCAATCATGGCGTAACCTTCCGTGGTGAGCCATGCTGGTTTCAGTGTTCCTAAGGGTGTAACACGGTAGTGGTTCTGCTCATAGTTCCCCGTTACGCTTATACCAGCATCACAAAGTAATGTCTTTGCTTGGCTTGCAAGATGCTCTATGTTGCTGATTCCAATCTTTGCATATGGGTGTTCAGCTTTCAAATCAGCAATAGCTTGCAGTGGATGGGTAACAACTTTACCGTCAGCATCGTACCCCAGGAGGTCGAATGAGCCTGAATGGAAGTGCAGACTGCTCTGTCCTGCTGACACGATGCAGACCTTCTGTCCTGCTTTTGCCAGTGTAATGCCTGCTGTCAGTCCACTGAGTCCACCGCCTATTATGATAGTATCGTATCTCATAATCTCTTGTTTTTTCTGTCCAACCAACTGGATTAGTTTGATTTATCCGGTTGTTCTGCAATGATTATATACCTAATCCACAGAGTCCTTGGTAGATAATGGTTGTGAGTTGGGCTTCATCCAATGTACTTCCCCATGCCACTGGGCGCATACCTTTCCACCTTTCGTTGATGAATTTGGTGAGATCAGTCATTGCTTTGTCGACTTTTACACCATTCTCACACATCACTCCAGCTGCTCTGCAAGCACAAAGTTCACCTTGACAGGTACCCATTCCAACACGAGTGCGGCGTCGCAGGTTGAGTAAATCATGTACATGTAGCTCTTCAATGGCGTATTTTGCTTCGCCAACGCTTACCTCTTCGCACTCACAAATGAGTGCGCGGTTATCTTCTGTACGCTCATCAATCTCCTTTACACGGTTTCCTTGTCTGCCTTTAGCTGCTTTGTGTGCTGTTGAATACGTGTGATGAGGGTTGTCAGGGTCCTTTCCTGCTGTGCCAGGGAGCGGAGTTGTGGCAGTCTCACAAGCCTTATCAATGCCTAACTTCTTGCATGCAAGGTCGGTTGCTTGCTCTGCCATGAGGCGATAGGTCATCATTTTACCTCCAGTGATGGTAATCATACCGGCCAGTCCGTCACGTTTCTCATGGTCTAAGCATACAATCCCACGGCTGATACTGCGTCCTGTAGGGTCATTATCGGCTGCAACGAGCGGACGAACACCTGCATAGGCACGGAGGATACGTGTTGTTGCAAGACTTGGAGCGAGCTTTTCACCTTCTCTTATAAGCGTGTCTACTTCTTCAGATGTTATCTTCAGGTTGTCAACAGTATCATAAGGAACACGGTCACTGGTTGTTCCGATGACACAAACAGCATCGTCTGGTACGAGGATATCCGCATTAGCAGGCTTGCGACAACGGTTGATAACCATCTTGTTGACACGGTGTCCGAAGACCAAGAGGGTTCCCTTTGCAGGGAACATATTGATCTTTATGTCTGCCATCTTTGCAATGTCATGTCCCCATATACCAGCAGCATTGATGACCAATGCGGCATGTTTCTCAATTTCTTCCCCCGTATGATTATTGCGAAGGCGTACACCTTCAATCCTACCATTGCTGGTCAGCATAGCAACAACCTCATGGTAAGTAAGTACATCAGCACCATGTTGGCGAGCATCAAGCACGTTGGCAGTTGTCAGATGGAAAGGGTCAACAGATGCATCTGGCACACGTACCGCACCGAGAAGGTTGGGATTTACCGATGGATCCAAGCGTAGTGCCTCTTCGGGAGAGATGATATTTGCTGAAATACCAGCCCTTGTACATGCCTCTACAAAGGTCTTCTGGTAATTAATGTCGTCTTCTGGCAAGGTAATGAACAGTCCGTCGGTCTCTTCGATACAATGTTTGGCTATCCGACGGAGCACCATATTCTCCTTAATACACTCTGTTGCCGATTCAGGATCGGTCACAGCGTATCTCGCACCACTATGTAACAGACCGTGATTGCGGCCTGTGGCGCCGTTGGTGAAGTCGAATTTCTCAACCAGCAACACCTTTAAACCGCGTAAAGCACAGTCACGTGCTGTGCCAGCACCGGTGATTCCTCCTCCGATGATGATGACATCATAGTTATCGTTCTGTTTGCTGTTCATTGTTATAGATCCTTGTCAACTGCAATAGCAGCTTATTTTATTTCATAATGAAAGTCGAAAGACGGCTTAGATTTTATAAATCGAAAGGTTATTTGTTTCTTTCCGAAGCAAAGATAATGATATTTTCTAAAAAGAAACATCATGTTAACGTTTTTTATATATTTTATTTCGTTCGGAAATATATATGCTTTCGTTTTGCTTTCGTTTGTCTTCTATTATGTGTTTTGCTTCTTATTGTAACCCTTCTATTTGTTTTTACTTATATGAAAGGTTGTCTCTGTTTAGTAGATTTTAGTTGTTTCGGTTGTCAATGAGTGCTTTCTGATATCTTCTATAACGATAAAGAATGATGTACCTTTCGGCTTTTTACTTGTGTGCGACAGCCTCGCACCATTGGTGCGGCAGCCCAACACCACTGGAGCTGATGGTTAGCACCAGTGGAGCTGATGGCTAGCACCACTGGAGCTGATGGCTAAATACCATGCAGAAGATTGTTGAAAGCGTCTTTTAATGTCCTTTAGTCAGTGATAAAATTCAATATATGCAGTCTGAGTTGAGTTTATTTCTTTCAGCCAAGGGTGGTATATAAGGAAATGTCGCTTCTATGTTTATCGTCACTTCTTCCATGGTCCTGAAAGTTATAAGTGTTTTGTTATTAGTTGCTTGTGCGTTGAACTGATATTGCTCGTAACTAAAAATAAAAATCGTTGAGGGCTTTCCATGATTCATATTCCTTGTAATTCCAATCTATATACTATCCTTTGTGCGTTGTTTTTTGTATCAGGAAATTGTTAATCTTCTGTTAAACATTTGCTGTAGGGATATATCTTTGATATATTTTACCTATTTTTGTACAAGACTGTACTAAGCAGTAACCCGCGGCGACTATATACTATAAATGCCGAAAACCTACGTTGATTATGACAAAAGAAGATAGGCAAGGTGCCATTCTTGAGCAGCTTCTTTCGCAGGAGTCTGTACTTGTATCCGACCTGGCAGCGTCATTGGATGTGTCATTAGTGACTATTCGTAAGGATTTAACAGAGTTGGAGAAGGCTGGTAAGTTGTATCGTAGCCACGGAAAAGCCATTCTTATCAATCCTTTTACGAACAATCGCTCTGTAAATGAGAAGGAAAAGCTCAATACAGAGGAGAAACAGCTGATTGGTTCTGAGGCAGTAAAGATGCTTGTGAAGAATGATTCCATCATCCTTGCTTCGGGAACTACAATTCATGCGTTGGCATGTAACATACAACCTGAGGGTAAACTGACCGTTGTTTCTGCCTCCTTGCAAGCCACAATGTCTCTGTCTGGTAATGAAAACATCGATATTATTCAGTTAGGAGGAATGCTTCGTCATAGTAGTGCATCGGTAGTTGGGCAGTATAGTATGGAGTTTTTACGTGGTTGTTCGTTCAGTAAACTCTTCTTAGGAGTGGATGGTATTGATGTTGATTTTGGTATTTCCACAACTGATATCCGTGAGGCTGAACTGAACAGGGCTATGATGCAGGCTGCACAGAAGACGATAGTGTTGGCTGATTCAAGTAAGTTTGGCAGACGCGGGTTTGCTAAAATCAGTGGGATGGAGGATATTGACACCATCATTACAGATGCAAAAATACCGCATGCCGTGGCAAAGCGTATAGAAGAAATGGGTATTGACCTTATTATTGCTGGTTAGAACAGCATCAAATAAACAAAGAAAAGAAATTCAATTAACATTTAAGATTATGAATATACCATCAGAGTTTGACCCTATTCGTCCGTTTGAGCCGGAAGAATTGCCGGCAGTCTATGATCGAATCCTTGCTGATAAGCAGTTTCAACAGGTTCTGGCATATCTTTACCCTGATGTTCCAAAGGAGGCTATAGCACAGAAAATGCATGGTTGCAAGACGAATCTTGAGTTCCAAAAGGCTTTCTGCTATCCTTTCCTTCAGCGTCTTGTAACGACTCTGAGCTTAGGTTGTAGCATGGATGCAGTGAACATTGACATTCGTAACAGATATACTTTCGTGAGCAATCATCGTGATATTGTTCTTGATTCGGCGTTTCTTGATAAGCTGTTGATTGATGTTGGTTTTGCAACAACATGTGAAATAGCTATTGGAGACAACTTGTTGTCACAGGACTGGGTGCGTGATTTGGTACGTATCAATAAGTCTTTCACTGTTGAACGTGCGTTGCATTCCGTTGAAATGTTACGTGCCAGCAAGCGAATGTCAGAATATATACACTTCGCAGTGGCTGAGAAAAATGAGAATATATGGATAGCTCAGCGTCAAGGTCGTGCTAAAAACTCTAACGATCTCACGCAACCTGCCATTCTGAAGATGATGGCTATGGGTGGCGAAGGTAGTATCATCGATCGCCTGAAGCAGTTGCATATCGTTCCGCTTACCATCTCTTATGAGTATGATCCATGTGATTACTTGAAGGCAAGGGAGTATCAGTTGCGCCGAGATGTCCCTTATTGGAAGAAAACTGCCGAAGATGACATGGAGAGTATGCTTGTTGGTATCAAGGGATTCAAGGGACATATCTTCTATCGTTGTGCTCCTTGCATTGATGAATGGCTTGATACTGTGGATGCAGAGCAGCCCAAGAACAAGCTATTTGATGAGATAGCAGCGCATATTGATCGTGAGATTCATAGCAATTATGAGCTTTATCCTTGTAATTATGTGGCACTTGACATGATTCAGGATACTAAGGTGTATGAGGAATATTACACATCTGAAGACTATCAGAAGTTTGATGAGTATATCAATGGGCAGATAGAGAAGATCGATATAGAGAATCGTGATGATCATTTCCTGCGCATTTGTCTGCTGACACAGTATGCTTATCCAGCTAAGAACTATATCGCTGCATCGTCAGAGAACGGACGTTTCAAATCATTATTGAACCGTCTCACATTTAAGAAGTAATCTTGTGGGGCGTAATAGTAAAACGATGAAATCAGTAGCTACCATTGCAGTGACGATTATGGCATTGCTAATGGTAGTTGCTTGTACACGTGATTTCTACGAAACGGGTGACTCTTCTCTGTCTTATCTGAACACTTCTTTCGCTGAAGTGTCCACAAATGCATCATCAGCCTTTGTGGAAGCTGTGACAGATGATGGTACAACTCTTCGTTTGACACCTGCTTTTCAACCAAAATGGAAGGTCAAGGCGGATACAACTTATCGGGCTTTGCTATATTATAATAAGGTGGAAGATGGTGCAACGGCGGTGGTTGCCATTCAGCCTGTTGCTGTTTTGAAAATGAAACGGACTACAGATGTTGCACATATGCATACTGATCCCGTTACTTTTGAGAGTGCCTGGGTAAGCAAAGGGCATCGTTACCTGAACCTTGGGTTGGCATTGAAGACAGGAAAAACTGATGATTCAACCGCTGTACAGTCGTTAGGTGTGGTCTGTGACTCGGTAAAACAGCAGTCTGGAGGGGGTAAAAAGTACTATATTCGGCTCTATCATAATCAGAATAATGTGCCAGAATATTATAGTACAAAGGTCTTTACGAGTATCCCACTGGCTGATATTACTCCTCAAGACTCGGTTATATTAGATATTAATACGTATAAAGGATGGGTCAGAAAGCGGTTTGCACCCTGATAGTTATTGATTATAAACCTGATATTTTAAGCTTATTACTTTAATTAACGATTAAAAAAATGAATCCTTTTATTGGTAGAATACTTTCAAACAGGGTACTCTCTGTTCTTGTTCTCTTGTGCTTAACATTTGGAGTCCATGCTGAAAACATAGACTTTAGTACTGCTTTGCACATAGCGAAGGGCTATGTGAAGGTCAGTAAAGAGAATGCAATACGGACGCGGTCAGCTGCATTGCAGCCTTATTATGTCTTCAATGACGTTAGTGGAAAAGGCTTTGTGATAGTTGCAGGCAATGATAAAATGGGGCAAGTGCTGGCATATAGCAATGAAAATTCACTTGATTTGAAACATCTGAACCCAGAAGTTAGGTACCTACTTAGTGCCTATCATCATGTTTATGATGAGTTAAGAAGCGACAAAAGGCTGACAACTCGTGCTGAAACGAAGCCTATTACAACCGATTATGTGGCACCTTTGATAAAAACTCATTGGGGTCAGGACTATCCATACAGTAAGTTTACACAGTACATGACGGGTTGTGTGGCTACGGCAGTAGCCCAAATCATGCGTTATCATCAGTGGCCTGCACAGGGAAAAGGGACAGAAAGCTACACGGTAACATCCGATCATACGATCCGAACTGTTGATTTCACAAAGTCAAACTACGACTGGAAGCACATGGTGGATGATTATTCACATGTCAAGACATCATCTCAAGAGCAAGATGCTGTTGCTAAATTGATGTATGATGTGGGTGTTGCGACCAATATGCAATATACTTCTAGAGCGAGTGGAACACAGAGTTACATGGCAGAACGGGCTCTCCGCAATTATTTTGATTATGATGCAGCACTTGTGGAGAGGGCTAATGAAGGTGTAAGTCACTTTGTTGAACTTGTTAAAAAGGAGCTTCGTAACGGCTTTCCTCTTTACATTTCCGGTGAGGCAAAGGGTGGTTATGGTGCCCATGCATGGGTTTGTGATGGCTATGACAAGGCAGATCTGTTCCATATGAACTTTGGTTGGGATGGTCAGGCAGATGGTTTTTATTCACTTGCAGCTCTGAATATCACTTCAACAGGTAAGGAGTTCGGTGGCAGTTCATTGGGATTCAACCGTAAACTCCATGTTATTGCCATCCATCCTAACAAGCCTGGAGTACCTAAGATAGATGCGGATATTGCGTTCGGAGCACCAAATCTGTGTTTTAACTTTGATGGTGAGATGGCTTTTGTTGGTTCTATTCCAAGTCAATTGACTGACAATTTACATCTGAGATATAGTTATTTCGTCAATCAAAGTAATGAGAATTTTATTGGAGATGTCGGGGTTGGAGTCTATGATAAGGCTGACCAACTGATAAAAACTTTCCCTTATGCTCAGCATGGAACGGCTATTTTTACCAAAGATCGCTTCAAGATGAACAACGGTGAGATGTTGCCGGGAAACTTAATGGATAAGGATGTCGTCATAACGCTTGACCTTTCAGCATTGCCCAATGGTACTTATACTTTGTCACCAATAGCTGCACGCCATCAGGAAGAGGGTAGTTTAGGGTCATGGGCACGTATGAAGAAGGCACCACGCATGGTAATGCAGGTTGAGAATGGAAAGGTTTCCTTCTTGGAAATGCCATCAAAAGAACCAACTTATCAGCTTGTCTCTGCTCCAGTATTCGATAAGAAGCTACGTATAGGTGAGCAAAATAGTGTCCAATTACTTATTCGTAAATTGGATGCACAGTTCTTTGACGGTGTAGTAAAGTTGGAAATGCTCAATAGTAAGGGGGATATTGCCTATACATCACAGACAGAGACAGCCATAGACTTTGATATTTTTGCTGCGACAAAGGTCAGAATTCCGTTCATTCTGCCATTAACAACAGCGCCAGGAAGCTATACTTTACGTGTAACAATCGTCAAGGAAGGTAATAAAGATACTTGTCTGGTGCGCAATCACCCCACACAGGCACCCTATACAATTGATGTTGAGGCAGCGAAAGGGCTGATTATCTTTGGTCAAATAGTTACTTATGTACAGGACGCAGACGAAGCAAGCATGCCTGGTGAGGGTATAGACGTTGGCTTAAATACTACTTTCAGGGTGAATTGTTTTGCTTTTCTTGCTGATAAAGCACAATATAAAGGTGATTTAAGACTATACCTTATAGATCCACAGACCGATAAACGCATATCCTTAATGCGGCGACCAAAGAAGGTAAACATCACAGGGAGTGGTGTAGAATGTAATGTTACGAGTGATTGGCTTAATGCTAAGAACTTGCAAATCATCAACAATCGCCGTTATCGTGTGGCTCTGATAGGTGCTGTGGAAGGTGAAGAAGTCGACTTTACGGCTACTATTCCCAATCCATTGTATGTCTCTGTTGTTAATGGTCCTTATAATTCAGACGCTGACATAGTATCAAATGGTATAAAAGGCATCATCCCTTCTGATGCAATCAAGCTGACGGGAGGTGTCTTAGAGGTACAGTTACCCAATCTGAAGAGTGTATCTGTCTATACATTAAATGGTATATTGATAGCAAATCAGCATGTTGATGCAGCCAATAGGGTACAATTGACGCTGCAGAAGGGCACATATATTGTGCGATTGGTAATGAATGATGGCTCTGTTCGTTCTGTAATCGTGCGATAGTAGTAGGCTTTGTGCGCCGGGTAACAGTAAGTTCTGTACCTTTCTATACACAATTATTGTTAGAATTGTATTTAATTATTATCTTTGCATACAACATATTATAAACAAAGTATTCATTATGACACAAGAAGAGAAAACTAAAATAGAAGAGAAGATAGTCGATGTACTGAAGACAGTATATGACCCTGAGATCCCCGTGAACATCTATGACCTCGGAATGATTTATAAAATAGATGTTGATGATAAGGGAAATCTTGATATGGATATGACCTTTACCGCTCCTTCTTGCCCTGCAGCAGACTTCATTCTTGAGGATGTTCGCACAAAAGTGGAGAGTGTTGAAGGTGTGAAGAGTGCCAATATCAATCTTGTTTTTGAACCCGCTTGGGACCAGAGTATGATGTCTGAAGAGGCAAGAGTTGAACTGGGATTTGAGTAACTGACGTAGATTATTATCATGAAATAGAACTCCGGAGTATGAAAAATGTATATTTCCTTTCCGACGCACACCTTGGTTCGCTGGCAATAGCTCATCGGAGAACACAAGAACGCAGACTTGTACGCTTCTTAGACAGTATCAAACACAAGGCATCGGCAGTGTATCTGCTGGGTGATATGTTCGATTTCTGGGATGAATACAAGTATGTTGTGCCAAAAGGCTTTACCCGTTTCTTGGGTAAGGTGTCTGAGTTGACGGATATGGGGGTGGAAGTTCATTTCTTCACAGGTAACCATGATCTTTGGACTTATGGCTATTTGGAGGAGGAATGTGGTGTCATCCTGCATCGTAAACCAGTAACGATGGAGATATACGGTAAGGTTTTCTATCTTGCGCATGGTGACGGACTAGGTGATCCTGATCCGATGTTCCAATTCCTACGTAAGGTTTTTCATAATCGGGTTTGTCAGCGATTGCTCAATTTTTTTCATCCTTGGTGGGGGATGCAGTTGGGACTTAACTGGGCAAAAAAGAGCCGTCTGAAGCGCGCTGATGGTAAGGAGATGCCGTATTTGGGCGAAGATAAGGAGTACCTTGTGCGTTACACAAAAGACTATATGCGGTCTCATAAGGATATAGATTACTATATTTACGGGCACAGACATATAGAACTCGACCTCACACTGTCTGGTAAGGTACGCATGTTGATACTTGGCGACTGGATATGGCAGTTCACTTATGCTGTTTTTGACGGCGAACACATGTTCTTGGAAGAGTACATTGAAGGAGAAAGTAAGCCTTAAGAAAGATAAAATCTATGGTTCTATGGGCTAAAAAGCATGTTTTTACATACAAAAACTCATTTTAACTAAAAAGTATTTGTGGTTTAAAAAAGTACCATTATCTTTGCAACGTCTTTTGAAAACGGTCTCTTTCATTCTCTGACAAGGAGATGAATAAGGTGCAGTACAAAGGAAATCAGAGAGTAAATTTCGTTTAGAAATAAAAATAAACTCAGGTTTGTAGATTAAGTTTAGTCAAAAGAAAGGTAGTTGTCGTGAGACAACTACCTTTCGCTTTTTTGTCTTGTGTGGTCTGTAAGTGTGGATGATTGCTTGTTGGTGTGGGATGATTACGGACTGATTGACAAGCTGTTCTTCTGTAAAACTTTATGTATTCTATTCTGCATTGAAAGGATAAGAGTATGGGAAAATATTCCTTTATTGTACAATAAATTTACTCTTAGATTTCAATACATGCCTTTTTGCATTGTAAAAGATGCCCTTTTGCAATGTAAAAGGGCATCTTTTACACCTCAAAAGGGCGTCTTTTGCAACGTAAAAGGGCACCTTTTGCGAGCCTATCTGTAACCATTTGATAATCTTATGGTTACAAAGTCAGTTTTAAGGGCATAGGAATTGGATTTTGATTCAGATGGGCTCTCTTTGTGTAAAGTCTTTTCTTAGGTGAGGAAATGCCTCCTTTCAGTCTTTCTATGTGCTTATCATGCTTATTTACTCATGCCGATTAGTAATCAGGGAAGGTGTCAATCGAATAAAAAAAAAGCGCAGAGCTTATTGAAAAGCCTGCGCCATTATGATTCAGTTTTGGTGTGGTTCTGTTTATATCTATACCACTTTCACCTCTTATTTCTTCAGTCCTCTGACGAGATCTTGGGTGTCGCGTGCAATAACAATCTCTTCATCAGTAGGCACAAGAACAACCTTTACCTTTGAATCGTCTGTTGAAAGGATCTGTTCTACGCCACGAGCCTTGTTGCGTTCCTTGTCAAGCTTGATGCCAAAGAACTCCATGTCCTCGCAAACATCCCAACGCAGACCAGTCTGGTTCTCACCAACACCAGCAGTCCAGACGATGATGTCAACACCATTCATGGCTGCTGCATAGGCGCCAATGTACTTCTTGATGCGGTAAGCGTACATCTGTAAAGCCAGATGAGCAAGCTCATTACCCTCTAGATCAGCATTCTCAATGTCACGCATGTCCGAGCTAATACCCGTAATACCCAACACTCCGCTCTCTTTATTGAGGAAATCTGCCATCTCCTGTGGCTTCTTTCCGAGCTTGTCCATCAGATATGTAACGGCAGAAGGGTCTATATCGCCAGATCTTGAGCCCATCATCAGACCTGCCAATGGGGTCAATCCCATGGAAGTATCAATGACCTTGCCATTCTTAATGGCTGCCATTGAAGCACCATTACCGATATGACAGGTGATAATCTTCTGTGTTTTGATGTCTACACCCAGCATCTCACAGACGCGATGTGACACGTATCTGTGACTTGTTCCGTGGAAACCATAACGGCGAACATGATACTTCTTGTACAAATCATAAGGAACTGCATAAAGATATGCGTAGTCTGGCATTGTACTGTGGAAGGCATTGTCGAACACAACCACCTGTGGTGTGTGTGGCATCAGTGCATCTACAGCACGCAAACCACGTAGGTGACCAGCATTATGGACTGGTGCAAGGTCGATAAGGCTCTCTATTCCCTTCTCAACTTCCTTTGTTACGATGCAGCTTTTCTCAAAGAGATCACCACCTTGGACCACTCTATGGCCTACAGCATCAATCTCATCAAGGCTCTTTAACGCCCCAATCTTTGGGTCGAGGAGTACTTTGAATACCAATGCTACGCCTTCTTTGTGAGTAGGAAGGTCTTCCATGATTTGTACTTTCTCACCATTATTGAGCTTAACCTTAATGAAAGCTTCATCAAGACCAATACGTTCAACGATTCCCTGAGCCAATACTGACTCATCCTTCATGTCGTATAGCTTGTACTTAATGGAACTACTACCGCAGTTCAGAACTAATATCTTCATATAAAGAGTTATGTTATTCTTAATTATTTCTTTGCATCTTGAGCCTGGCAGGCGGTGATTGCTACCATATAATAGATGTCATCAACGCAGCAACCACGTGATAAATCATTCACAGGACGTGCTATACCCTGAAGAATAGGGCCTATAGCTTTTGCTCCACCAAGACGTTCTATGAGTTTATAGCCGATGTTTCCAACTTCAAGGTTAGGTACAATAAGGACGTTAGCCTTACCTGCGATGTCAGAGTTAGGTGCTTTCTTTGCTGCAACAGCCGGAACGAGAGCAGCGTCAGACTGTAGTTCACCATCTACTTTCAGGTTAGGGAACTTTTCTTTTGCTATCTTTGTCGCCTCGATAACCTTATCAATGACGTATACGCTCTTACCCGTTTCCTTGTCTATTGCGTCCTTTGCAGACCCTTTTGTTGAGTAACTCAGGATGGCAACCTTAGGATCTTGGAAGCCAGCAACACTCTTTGCTGTCTCTGCAGTGGTGTAAGCGATTTGTGCAAGTTGGTCAGCTGTAGGGTTAGGGGTCACAGCTACGTCACCCATTACTACTATACCATTCTCTCCGTATTGTGCTTCGTGGGTGAGGATGAGCATTGCTCCGCTCACACAAGTGATGCCTGGGGCACACTTAATGATCTGTAATGCAGGGCGAAGGGTGTCTCCTGTTGTTGAAAGAGCACCTGAAATCTGACCGTCAGCACCATCAGTCTTGATGATCATACAGCCTAAGTACAGGTTATTCTTAGTAACAAGTTCGCGTGCTTGTTCAATGGTCATACCCTTTTTCTTGCGTAGTTCAGCCAGTTTTTCTGCATATTCTTCGCTCTTAGGGTTGTTCTCTGGGTCAACAATGGTAGCCTTGTCAATGTTCTTAAGCCCCCATTCAGTGGCGAGCTTATGTATGTTGGCGGGGTTGCCAATGAGGATCAGATTGGCGATATCATCTGCCAGAACCCTATCGGCAGTCTTAAGTGTACGCTCCTCTTCGGCCTCGGGGAGCACGATACGTTGCTTGTCTGACTTCGCACGTGCAACGATTTGCTCTAATAAATCCATAGTTTTTATTCAAATATTATTGTTCGTTTCGGATAAGTCTTAATAAAGATTGCAGAGTTTAGCTCTTGTTCGTAAAGTAACTATCACTGTTTCATGCAGTCTATCCTCTGCAAAGATATACAAATAAAGTCATAATGCCAAACTTGGTTGTCGTTTTTACCACAAAAAAGCAATGTACTTTGGTTGTCTGAATAAATCTGATTATATTTGCAATTATAACAAATTTGTATATACAATGATTAAGTTTCATGATGTAAAAACGACTGATCGTGAGTTGGTACAGAGCTATACACTGTGTAGTGACAGGCAAAATTGTGATTTAAGCTTCGTAAATATCATCTCATGGAGGTTCTTATACAATACCCAAATAGCTGAAGTTGATGGCTTTCTTGTCTTCCGTTTCTATATAGGACACCATCTTGCGTATATGGCACCAGTATGGAAAGGGGAATGGAACGCGCTGATGCGCGAGCCATTTGCTAAGGTTGTACGCCAAATGCGAGATGATTCTATCACGTTGGGACACCCTTTTCTCATGTTAGGAGTGTGTACAAACATGGTGGAAATACTTGAAAGTATCTTCCCAGATACATTCTATATAAAGCCAGATCGTGACTACTTCGACTATATTTACACACGAGAGAAGCTCGCAACGTTGGCTGGAAAGAAGCTGCAAAGTAAACGAAATCATTGTAATAGGTTTCGGAAGACCTATCCAAACTATGAATATCGGCCTCTTACAAAGGATATGATACCTGAATGTTTGGCTGTGGAAGCTAACTGGAGGATCGTTACGAAGGAGGATAACAACGAGGAAGAGGAACTCTCAGAAGAGCTTCGTTCCATGACACGTGTCTTTGAATTGTGGGATGAAGTTGGTACTTTGGGTGGTACTATATGGGTAGATGGTAAGCTGATAGCCTTTACTTTTGGCTGTCCCATTACGAATCGAACCTTTGATGTGTGTGTTGAGAAGGCTGATACAGCCTATGAGGGAGCCTTCTCTATCATCAATCAGGAGTTTGCAATGCATCTTCCCGAGCAGTATGAGTACATGAATAGGGAAGAAGACCTTGGCTTAGAAGGTCTGCGTTATGCTAAACTATCTTATAAACCAGACATTCTTTTAGAGAAAAACGTTGTTATGGAGAAGCTTCCTCTTGCCCAAGAGGAGAATCAAGAACGTATAAAAGAGGAAACAATCAGCCTTTGGAGAGATACTTTTCATGACCCGGAAGCTTTTATTGAGTTGTATTTCTCACGTGTGTTCAAGCCAGAATACAACGTTACTTGTCAGTTGAATCAGCATACAGTAGCGGCTTTACAGACACTTCCTTACCAACTGAAATATTATAATAAAGAGGTAAAGACTGCCTATATCAGTGGTGTTAGCGTGCGTGAAGAGTACCGAAAGCAGAATTTAGGGGCTGGTCTTATGTCGCAGGCACACTTCCGTTTGTATCATAAAGATGTTGTATTTGCAACGCTTATACCTGCTGAAGAGTGGTTGTATGACTGGTATGCACGTTGTGGATATACCCAACATATAACCTGTACACCACCTCCTGCGGATGTAGATAGCATGGATTTTGATACTTTTGACCGTTGGCAACGCTCAAAACCATGTATCGTGTTGCATGATAAAGAAGGGTTTGATATTGTAAAGGAGGACTTTCGTATTGCACAAGCTATTGACCCAGATGCAAAACGACAGCAAAATGACATTCCTTCTATGATCCGTATCATCAATGCAGAGATGGCTTTGACACTCTATGCAGGGTGCCATCCAGAGAAAGAAGAGAATATTCGGGTTTACAATGACTCTGATATTCCGATGAATAATATCTACTTCTGCATTAAAAAAGGAAAGGTAACGCGTACGAATTATCCTTTACCTGATACCCGTTCTTTGACAATTCAGGAGCTGGCAGATTACATTTTTGCAGATGACACACTGTTAATGACACTGATGTTAAACTGATATACAGTCGGTAAAAGCTTCAATGTATTATAGTCTTGACAGTTAATGACACAGATATTAAACTGATATACAGTAATAATACATAACCTAAAGAGCCATATCCTACTCTTATGAAGAGTTAAGATATGGCTCTTTTATATGTTGAAAAACAGTGTTAGATGTTATTCTAAAAGCTTCTTCTGATTGTATTCAGGCTTGGAAGCCTTACTTCTCTACCCCTGTTTTTATCTTATCATGAAGGCTTTCTTACTTCAAAACACCAAGTTCTTTACCAATCTTGATGAATGCTGCGATGCATTTATCAAGCTGTTCTCTTGTGTGTCCAGCTGATATCTGTACACGAATGCGGGCTTGTCCCTTTGGAACAACAGGATAATAGAAGCCTGTAACATATATTCCTTCATCAAGAAGTTTGGCTGCATAAACCTGAGAAAGCTTGGCATCATAGAGCATTACGGCACAGATGGCACTCTGTGTAGGCTTGATGTCAAACCCAGCGGCTATCATCTGGTCACGGAAATAGTTGACATTCTCAACAAGTTGGTCATGAAGTGCGTTGCTTTCCTTCAGCATTTTGAATACTTCAAGACTGGCACCTATGATGCAAGGGGCAAGTGAATTGGAGAATAAATAAGGACGACTACGCTGGCGTAACATGTCGATAATCTCCTTCCGACCTGTTGTAAAGCCACCTAATGCACCACCGAATGCCTTTCCTAAGGTACCTGTATAGATATCAACACGCCCATAAGTGTTGCATAGTTCACTCACTCCGTGTCCTGTAGCACCAACAACTCCAGCTGAATGGGACTCGTCTACCATGACAAGAGCATCATATTTCTCTGCTAAATCACATATCTTATCAATAGGAGCAACATTACCATCCATAGAGAAAACACCATCAGTGACGATGATGCGGAAGCGTTGTTCCTGTGCTTCTTGTAGGCAATGTTCAAGCTCATTCATGTCTGCATTGGCATAACGGTACCTCTTTGCCTTGCAAAGACGTACACCATCAATGATTGATGCATGGTTCAGGGAATCAGAGATAATGGCATCCTGATCCGTGAATAAAGGTTCGAAAACACCGCCATTAGCATCAAAGCAAGCTGCATAGAGAATGGTATCCTCGGTTTTAAAGTACTCGGAGATAGCGGCTTCTAGCTCTTTGTGTGCGTCTTGTGTACCACATATAAACCGCACGGACGACATTCCGAAGCCTCGTTTATCCATCATTTTCTTCGCTCCTTCGATGAGTCGGGGATGATTGGATAGTCCTAAATAGTTGTTTGCACAGAAGTTCAGTACTTCTTTTCCCTTTACTTCAATTGCTGCACGCTGTGGACTCTCAATGATTCTTTCCTCTTTATAGAGTCCAGCTTCCTTTATCTCTGCCAATTCTTTGCAAAGATGGTCTTTCATCTTATTGTACATAACATTAGATTTTTTAATGTTTATCGGTAGCAAAGTAAGGTATAAATATTGAGATAAAGGAGTTTTTATACTTGTTTTTTGCATTATGTGCGAGTATTTTTATTATTTTTAAGATTAGTATACCATACTTAGTCAAAAAAATATGCTTACTTTGCAGTCTTGTAAACATATACTTAATGATATTTATGAAAAATGTTTTGGTTATTGGTTCCACAGGGCAAATAGGCTCAGAACTCACTCGTGAATTGCGAAAACGTTATGGAAATGATAACATTGTAGCTGGTTTTATTAAAGGGGCTGAGCCTACTGGAGAGCTGAAAGAGACTGGTCCTGCAGCGGAAGCGGATGTGACTAACCCTGAGATGATTGCTAATGTGGTGAAAAAACACAATGTTGATACCATCTATAATCTGGCAGCTTTGCTATCAGTTGTAGCTGAAAACAAGCCTCGGTTGGCGTGGAAGATTGGCGTAGATGGTCTTTGGAACATCTTGGAAGTAGCACGGGAAAACGGCTGTGCAGTGTTCACACCGAGTTCTATCGGGTCTTTCGGACCAAGTACTCCACGTGTGCAGACTCCTCAAGATACAGTGCAACGCCCTGGAACTATCTATGGCGTATCAAAGGTAACGACAGAGTTACTCAGTGATTATTACTTCAAAAAGTATGGCGTCGATACACGTTCGGTTCGTTTCCCTGGTCTTATTTCGTATGTAACACCTCCGGGTGGCGGTACAACAGACTATGCTGTGGACATCTATTATGCTGCTGTTCGTGGTGAAGAGTTTGTCTGTCCGATTAAGAAAGGCACGTTGATGGATATGATGTACATGCCAGATGGCTTGCATGCAGCTATCTCTTTGATGGAGGCAGACCCTTCTCGACTGAAGCATCGTAATGGTTTCAACATCGCTTCTATGAGCTTTGACCCTGAAAAGATTTATCAAACCATCAAGCGTTATAAACCAGATTTCAAGATGGTTTATGATGTTGACCCTCTTAAACAAGGTATTGCTGATAGCTGGCCTGATTGCCTTGACGATAGTGCAGCACGTGAAGAATGGGATTGGCGTCCACAGTTTGATTTGGATTCTATGACGGTTGACATGCTGAAGAATCTTGAAAAGAAGCTGAAATAAGCTTTTGTAGGATTCCAGTGTGTTTTGTTTGATGCGGGAAGAAGCATTATAAACTGACATTATAGTACGACAAAAGATAGAAGAGAGGTTGTTACCACATTGGTAACAACCTCTCTTTGTTTCTATGATTGTGTGTATTTCTTCTGTTATGATAGGCGAGGAATAAGGTTGATGTCTTATAGACGGGCTTTGAGTTGGCTAATGTCTTTGTACAGAGTGGTACTTAGAGAGGATTGTTCGAATACTGTTCCCATGAATTCGATGTATATATATAATAAAGTGTAAAACGATGCGGGGGTGGATGAAAAAGGATGCATTGTGGTTGGTAAAATAGTCTTACAGATTATAAGGCATGATAAATTCAAAAATGGAAGAAAAGCATCTTTTTTCAGTTTTGTAACTAATAGGTTCTCAATGAGTTACAGATAGGCTCGTAAAAGGGCGTCTTTTGCATTGTAAAAGGGCACCTTTTACACATCAAAAGGGCATCTTTTACCATGCAAAAGGGCATCTTTTGGAATTCAAAAGATGCCCTTTCAGAAATCAATAGGGAATTTATCTTACAAAAGAGTAGTCTTAACTGTTATACAAAGTCCCGTGAACTATTCTTTTTCTATGTATGAATTACTCCCGCAATGTGTCTCCTTATATATATAAGGTGTAGCCGTAATGTTACTCCACCCTTATCAATCATACCTGTGTTTACCTTCTTTTGCCTTTAGCTGCAGGTCTTTTGCCAGCTGGTTTCTTACCTGTCGACTTCCTCGCAGTGCTCTGTTTGCTTGTTGCTTGCTTGGTTGTCACAGGCTCTTCAGGCTGAATCTTCTCTGGCATCTTGTTCTCTGGACGCTCAAAACCGTCTTTTGTAGCACGCTTACTCATGGTCTTGATACGCTTGTCAAGGTCTGGGTGTGATGAGAACATACGCTGCCACTTGCTGTCTTTCTTGATACCTTGATCCTCTTCCAGCTTCTTCAGCTTTTCAAAAGACAGTGCTATCGCCCATGGGTTCTTACCGTTTTCCTTCAGGAAATCGTATCCATAGGCATCAGCTTGACTCTCTTGTTTCTGGGAATAAGTGGCGTTGAGCAATGATTCTCCAAGCTCTCCAAGTTGTGAATCAGTAAGTGCCGCAGCTTTTCCGTTGCTTGCTGCGAGTCCATCCTTCAGTGCTGAGGTAAGTAAAGCAGTACGGAATCGCTTCTTAGAGTCCTTGTGTGCAACGTGTCCTATCTCATGTCCTATAACGCCTAAGAGTTCTTCATCGGTCATCATATCCATCAAAGAAGAGAACACACGTACGCTACCATCAGGACAAGCGAAGGCGTTGACGTCTGTGACATAGTACACCTTGAAGTTCAAAGGTATTCCTTCAACGTTTGTTAAGCCTTGAGTTAGTTTGTTCAGACGCTTTGTATAAGGGCTTCTGGCATCACAAACCTTGTTGTTTTTGTCCATCCAAGCTATGTATTCTCTTACATAGTTTGCCATGTCAGCATCTGATAATGTGATGGCTTTGGCTGCTTTTACAGCACCGCCTGCAGCTTTACCAATATTGAACTGAGCCTTCATTGGTGTTACTCCGGCGAAGAGTAAAGTGGCTATACATACACCGTAGAGTTTCTTTTTCATAAGAATTTTTTAGTTTATGAGTGTTAATTTAGTGCAAATATACATATCTTATTTCATATAACCATATGTTAAAGTGCTCTTTTTGTTAGAGATATGCGAGAAGAAAGGTGGTGGTATAGGTCTTTATGGGTACACGATTGATAGGGCTGTTGACTGTCAATCTGTTTCTTTTATTGGACTGTAAGGGTGTATTATGTCATGAGTATAGCGGCAATAGAGTATGTTTTTAATTGTTTATAAGTACTGTATAAATATACTATGGTGTATGATATAATTAAATTATTTGTGCATATTTGTTTAGTTTTGTTTGCTTTTATAATATAAAATATATAATTTTGTAGCCTATAACGTATAAAGATTCGTTTATGAAGGTAAAGAATAGTAGACTTGAAGCATTGAAAATGCTGATTTCCAGCATGGAGTTGAGTTCCCAAGAGGAAGTATTGCGGGTTTTGGAACAGGAGGGTTTCAAGCTGACACAGGCTACATTGAGCCGTGATCTGAAGCAACTGAAAGTGGCTAAGGCTGCATCTATGAATGGAAAATACGTTTATGTGTTGCCTAATGAAACCATGTATAAACGTGTGACGACCCCAAGAAAGGCCACGGAGATGCTACAAAGGAGTGGCTATATCTCTGTAAATATCTCAGGACAGCTTGCTATTGTGAAGACAAGACCGGGCTATGCCAGTGCACTTGCGTATGATATAGACAACTCGGAGGCTGATTGTGTGTTGGGAACGATAGCTGGTGACGACACAATCTTTGTGGCTGTGCGTGAAGGTTCAAGCCGAGGACAGATCTTGGAAGCCCTTTCTTATGTTATTCCAGAGCTTGGATAACAACTGATGCCTTTGTATATCTGTTGGTGAAGTAGGGAAGATGGTTTAAGAAAAAGGCTGTGATTGATATGAGAGTGGCGGTCTTTTGTTGCTCAACTGTGTGATATGTCGACAAGATTCTATAGACTATCACTGCTGCTACAAGGGTTCTAACCGTCACGTTTGGGTATAGTCTTTTTTCTGTATTTGTATCTTTTGTCGCACCGGAGGGTACAGATTGTAATATAGGGGGTATCTTTTTATTATACGAAAGGGTGCCTTTTATAATATAAAGAGGTGTCTATAGAATTGCTGAGGTAAGTTTCTTTTTACCTAATAGGATGTTGGTTGCATTTTATTCTATATTGTTATGGCAATAGACAATGACTCTTATCTTGTAAGAAAGGTAGTGTGTTTGAAGTTTGTTTCATGCTATTTTTGTTGGCGGATAACCAAAGAATGAAATGCACATATAGTGAAAGTTTGTATATAAAAAGCCCTATTTATTCGATAGAAAACTAAAAAGCTAACACTTTTTGGGGATGAATAGAAGGCAATTGAGTATTTTTGTAGGAAATAAATAATAGGTATTTTGTATGGAAGAGGCAATAAAGCAGATAGGTGAACGGCTGAAAGGACTACGTGAAGTGTTGGATATTCCAACAAAAGAGATAGCTGATCTGTGTGGAATCAGTGAAGAACAATATCTGGAAATGGAGTCAGGTGAAAGTGAATTGTCGGTCAGTAACCTGCAGAAGATATCCCGTAAGTATGGTATAGCATTAGATGTTCTGATGTTTGGAGAGGAACCTCACATGTGTTCTTACTTCCTTACACGTAGTGGAACAGGGATGAGTGTTGAGCGACAAAAGGCATATAAGTATCAGAGTCTGGCTGGTGGATTCCGTGGAAGGAAAGCTGATCCTTTCATTGTTATCGTAGAACCGAAGCCTGCTGATGTTCCATTGGAGACCAATACACACATGGGACAGGAGTTTGACATGGTGTGGGAAGGTCGATTGGAACTGACAATAGGTGGGAAGAAGCTGATTCTTGAACCTGGAGACAGCATCTATTTTGATGCAAACCAGCCACATGGCATGCGTGCTTTGGATGGTAAGGCTGTCCGATTCCTTGCAATTATCTTTTGAGTTGCAGGCTAACTTTATTTCAAACAACTCCCTTTAACTTCAGAATAACAATAATGATAGAACGTTTTTTAAAGCAGACTCACTTTACTTCGGAGGAAGATTATCGTGAACATCTGCACTTTATAGTACCCGAGAACTTTAATTTCGCTTATGATGTCATGGACGAATGGGCGAAAATAGCATCCGATAAGGTTGCTCTGTTGTGGACTAGTGAACGCGGTGAGGAGGTGAAAACAACCTTTCTTCAGTTCAAAGAAGAGACCGATCGTACTGCTGCTTACTTCCTAAGCCTTGGTATTGGGCGTGGAGATAAGGTCATGCTGATTCTGAAAAGACATTATCAGTGGTGGCTTTCTATGATGGCTTTGTGTAAGATTGGGGCTGTTGCCATTCCTGCAACACACATGTTGACGGCGAATGACATCGTCTATCGCAATCAGAGAGCATCTGTTAAGGCTATCATTTGCGCCAATGATGAATATATCACCACGCAGATTACAAAGGCAATGGTTGATAGTCCAACGGTTGAAGTGCGTGTTGCAGTCAATTCTTTGGCACAAAAAGACCGTGAAGTACCGGAGGGTTTCCATGATTGGTACGCTGAATGGGACAAGGCTCCAGCCTTTGTGCGCCCTGAAATGGTCAATACGAATGATGATACGATGCTGATGTATTTCACCAGTGGTACCAGTGGAGAACCTAAGATGGTTGCTCATGACTATCTATATGCCCTTGGTCATCTGATAACAGGTGTCTATTGGCACAATCTTGATGAGCATAGTATTCATCTAACAGTGGCTGATACGGGCTGGGGGAAAGCCGTTTGGGGGAAATTATATGGTCAATGGTTTGCTGGAGCAACTGTATTTGTCTTTGATCATGAGAAGTTTACAGCAGAAAAGATAATGCGTGTGATGGAGAAGTATCATGTCACTTCTTTCTGTGCACCACCTACTATCTATCGTTTCATGATACAGGAGGATTTCAAAAAGTATGATCTCGGTGCTTTAAGATATTGTACTACGGCTGGAGAAGCACTTGAACCGGCTGTTTTTCAAAGGTTTTACCAGCTGACAGGTATAAAGATGATGGAGGGATTCGGGCAGACTGAAACCTGTATGACGCTCGGGACGTTCCCATGGATTGAGCCTAAGCCGGGCAGTATGGGGAAGCCTAATCCACAATACGATGTGAAACTGTTGAGACCTGATGGCTCTGAGTGTGAAGATGGAGAGAAAGGTGAGATCTGTATAGACACCTCTAAGGGTAAACCTCTTGGTCTTTTTAAGGGTTATTATCGTGATACTGAGTTGACAGAGAAGGCTTGGCATGACAATTTGTACTACACTGGTGACCTCGCATGGCGTGATGAAGATGGCTATTACTGGTTTGTTGGACGTGCTGATGATGTCATCAAGAGTTCTGGTTACCGCATTGGACCTTTCGAAGTAGAGAGTGCTATGATGACACACCCCGCAGTTGTGGAGTGTGCAGTGACTGGTGTACCGGATGAAGTGAGAGGTATGGTTGTGAAAGCAACAGTTGTTCTTGCCAATGAATGGAAGGAAAAGGCTGGTGAAGCTTTGATAAAAGAGCTTCAGAACCACGTAAAGCGTGTGACGGCTCCTTATAAATATCCTCGTGTTATTGAGTTTGTTGATGAACTTCCGAAGACTATTTCTGGTAAGATTCGCCGTGTAGAAATTCGTGAAAGGGATAAGAAATAGGCATAAGATTTAGTCATACACAGTAGGGAAGGGTAACAAAGGCAGCTCATGTGTACCTCAATGCTCTTCTGATTTATGCTGATGTCACTGACAAATCATGGATATCCTATGTGTTATCTGACTGCACGTCGTGGCTGATTGTTCATTCTGTAACCACGGGGGATGCTATAGTAGTGTTATTCTTGTGATTGCTAAATGAGCAATACCTGCTGAGATGGTTTCGAAGCGAGTGTTTGAAGCAGTTTGAAGTTTCAATAGGATTGATATGCTGAATATCCTTTTGGATAGTAATGAAATATAATTACAACATCTCACGACTAAAAAATGAGAATCAGAAGAAATACTTCTTTTTTCGGTTTTGTAACTAATTGAAACGCAGTAAGTTATAAAACGTGTTTTAAAAGACGCCCTTTTACGTTGCAAAAGGGCGTCTTTTGCACTTCAAAAGGGCATCTTTTATCATGCAAAAGGGCACCTTTTACAATGCAAAAGGTGCCCTTTTAAGATTGAGATGTGATTTTTTCTTACATTATCTCATGTGTTGAGTGTAAACGTATGAGGGTTTACTCAACAGTTTTATACCAATTTAAGACAGATAAACCTGTCTGTATCGGATTCCTTTCTGGCTTGATTCTTTATCTGCCATGCATGACTCCAGACTCTTTGTCAGAGTTTGTGATGCGCTTCGTGGCACTTGATTTCTGCTTGCCATAGTCCAAATTGAATGAGAATTTGAGGGCTAACACACGGCGAAAGTCTTTTGAATAAGCGTATGCCTGGTAAGGGGCAAGATGTGAAAAGTTCTCATCACAACTCTCATATTGTTTGGTGAAGGGGAGCATCATGGTCAGTAGTAGTGCCCATCTGTCGCGTTTGTAGCCAATAGTTATAGCATGAGAGGACTCTCCTCTCTCAAGAGTCTCACCCCATAGATAATGATAGCTGGTATTCATCTCAGCCGAAAAGATCCATGATTTATACATAGCAATGACGTCACCAGTGACTCCCCAGTTGGAATGGGTATGTGTATAGGTGTTTCCATTGCTGATATATCGATTGAAAAATGGGGTGATTTGTAGTGAAAACCATTCACCAAAGGGGTGCAGACGTATGCCAAGTTGTGTGTTGAACCTGTGAAATCGCTTTTGATTTGCAGTCATACGAACAAACTTACTTCCGTTCCATGAGGTCTCTTCCATCATCGGATGAAAGTCGCAACTGTAGGTTCCGTTCCATGAAACGTCGAACCATTGGGTGCCCCAGTTTATCATAAGGTTGTTGGAAACAAAGGTAACCGCCTTCAAATCAGGGTTCCCTTTCCTTATTTGATAGGTGTCTATATCCTGCATGACGTCACTGATCTCTGACAAGGAGGGGGCATATCCGGAGACATAGCCTTGATATTTAATGGTTATGTTATTGGTAGGTTGGTAGGCGAGGGCAATCTTTGGACGGAGAATAAGCTTAGAAAGATGATTGTCCCCTTGCTGATTGAAGATGCGCATAGCACCGATCCCAAGGGTATATGACAGCTTTCCGAGCTTTGAACGCCATTCTGAATAGGCATAAGTTTGGGCTGTATTCATCTTCACTGTGCTGCCAATGTTACCGTCATATATGTTCCGGGTGTAGGATTGGGTGTGCTTTAACCCAAAGGTCAGTACGCTTTTGCTGAATGTTTTCTCATAGATACCTTCTCCAATGAGCGAGTATTTGTTTCCTTCTGTAAGTGAAATGATGGTTTGGTCGGGCTGACCAATGGTCGTCAATGTGTAATTACGGTTGCTCTTGCTGCCTATATAAGTACCTATTACGTCAAGATAAAGATGCTGATCATGACCTAAATCGGATTGGAAATATAAGTCGAGTGATGGGGAATTTACGTTGTTATGGGTTTGATCGGTGATGTGATAAATGTCTGTATTGCGGTATAGTGTGCTGATTCTATCGGAGCCTGAATTTGGAGAATGGTCATATGAGTCACGGAAGATAGCATTGAAACTACTCTTCTTGGATGTGTAATTATACCATAAAGAGACTTTCATATTATCGAATCTCACCTTGGTAGGCTCTCCTATCTCCTTGTTTTTTATTGTTCCTGTTGGATAGTGATACTCTTCATAGTTCTCTCTGGTCCACGTAAGGTCTCGTCTGGTCCAGTAACCATTGGCTTTTAGCTCTGATTTTCCTTTGTGATAATTGGCTGATAGCTGGTAGTTCCCAAAGCCAAACATGGTGATACCGTTGGTGAAATCACCGCTGAGGTTACCGCCATCATTCTTGTATCGAACGATAAAGTCGATAACGGCAGGTGCATCTGCATAACGACTACCAGGCATGTCATGGTACTCTACCTTGATAATGTCTTGTGGACGAATGGCTTTTACTTCATCTATTTTGCATTCAACTCCGTTGATTCGGAGCTGTACTGCTTTGCCTGAGAGGGTTGTAACGGTGTTGTTTATGGTATTAACACGGATTCCTGTTAGTTGCATATTCTGTAGTAAAGCCAGTGCATTGGTGGAGGCTTTGAGCTGAAGTTTCGATGGTAGGATGATCTTTCGGTCTATCTTATCTATCTCTCGCTTGCCAATGACTTCTACTTCTTTCATCTCTTTGGTGGAAGGAGTTAGTTGTATTTTACCTAAATCAGTGTCCTTCTGGATTCCTTCGAGATGTATCTGGTAGTCGTTATAGCCTAAACAGCTTATGGAAAAATAGCTTGTTGTGGTGTCTTCTTCTATCGTGAGAAGGAATTTTCCGTCTTGATCTGTTGCCGTTTGTAGCTTTAATCCCGTGCCAGAAGTCAGTTTTACAGTTGCTCCAATGATTGGGTTGGCAGTCTCATCTATGACTGTTCCCGTGATAATATTCTTAGCTTGTAAACTTAAACATAGGCATAGCATGCAGAAAATGAATGCTGTCTTTCCTATACATAATAAGGTTGTTCTCCTTATATATAATAAGGTGGAAGTCGTGTTCGATAGCTTTTGCTTGTTTAATCTTTGGTTTGTCATACTTTAGATAGTGTAGATATGATATTTTATTACTACTTACAAAGGTATAAAAAGTATTAGTAATTGAGGTAAAGGTTCGTTTTTTTTGTTTCGTTTTGGTAATTAAACGTTTGTTAACTAGCTTGGCTTACCTTTTTATATGCTTGGTACTTCACCCAAATGGGGCTGCTAAATGAAATGGATGTGTATTTGCTTATAGGCTATTAATGCCCTGATCTCTATTTTTTAGTGTACTGATCTCTATTTTTTTAGTGTACTGATCTCTATTTATTAATGCACTGATCCCAATATATTAATGCGATGATCCCAATATATTAGTGCAATGATCCCAATATATTAGTGCAATAATCTCTATATATTAATATGGTGTATGCGTAATAATAGGCACTGACAAACTATCCCAAATATGGTAAAATACATTTTTTTTTAAGTTTTTCTCCAAAAGATTTGGTGGTAAAGGAAATTCTGTATACCTTTGCACTCGCTTTT
>ERZ772932.30-NODE-30-length-93542-cov-12.015253_pt1 | contig 93542 bp, 81 predicted proteins | sample MGYA00511684_ERZ772932 | MGnify/ENA primary metagenome ERZ772932 (study PRJEB29015, sample SAMEA2738078) | human oral metagenome | biome: human oral; feature: human-associated habitat; material: saliva | place: China | collected 2210 ...
GCATGTGTTAAGCACGCCGCCAGCGTTCGTCCTGAGCCAGGATCAAACTCTCCAAAAAAACATGAAGAACCAGAAAACAACTAGCTCAAAAAAATAATAGTTGACAAAGAAATCAACAAGAAAAACCCCCCAACAAACAACACATTCGTTGGAGAAGAATTCAAGACATAAAAAACTTGACACACTATCGAGTTCTCAAACAACACACCCACAAGAAAAACCCACAAACCAAACCAGCTTGCGTGCTTTCCTCAAAGCACCAGAGAATCTTACAACCAAGACTTCCGATCCGTCAACCCGATTCACTGTGAACCAGACCGCAACACTAGAAACCCTTGAAAGAAAAGATCCCTTACCACCAGAACCAGTTTTAAAGAACCAGCCCCTCGCGGCAGCGGGAACTATCCTAACCCCACACACACCCAACCCGTCAACCCAAAACCACGTGCACCACAACACACTTTTGCTCTCGCTCGCAACAAATGCGTGGTGGAGCCTCTCTATCCAGAAGTTTCTCTTATCCGGAGCCGCTCTTATCCAGAAAACAAGTGGCGGGGCCGCCCCATTGTGGGGCGGCCCCGCCACGCTTAGCCAAGCAAAACTCAGGCAAACGCTAGAGACAAATCAGGCAATGTCACGCACAGCGTCAGCTACGGCGTCGGCAACGCGAGTGTCAAAGGCACCCGGAATGATGTAAACCGGGCTGAGCTCGCGCTCAGAAACTACCGAAGCGATACCGGTGGCGGCAGCGCGCAGCAGCTCGGTGGAGATGTCGGTGATACCAGTGTCCAGCAGGCCACGGAACAGACCCGGGAAGGCCAGTACGTTGTTGATCTGGTTGGGGTAGTCGCTACGGCCGGTAGCCACTACGGCGGCGTACTTGGTGGCGGCAATCGGGTCCACTTCGGGGGTGGGGTTAGCCATGGCAAACACAATGGCGCCCTCGTTCATAACCGCTAGGTCTTCAGGCTCCAGCAGGTTACCGGAGGAAACACCGATGAACACGTCGGCGCCCTTGAGGCCTTCCTTCAGGTTGCCGGTAACGTGGCGGGGGTTGGTGTGCTCAGCCAGCCAACGACGGTGCTCGTTCATACCCTCGGTGTTGTCACCGTTGAGGGCGCCATCACGACCGTAGCCAACAATGTCGCGAGCACCGTGAGCCATCAGCAGCTTGGCGATAGCAGAACCGGCCGCACCCACGCCGGAAAGCACAATACGTACATCCTCGATGTTCTTGCCAACTACCTTCAGGGCGTTGATTAGTGCAGCTAGGGTAACGATGGCGGTGCCGTGCTGGTCGTCGTGGAAGACCGGAATGTCTAGCTCTTCACGCAGACGGGCCTCAATGTCGAAGCACTTGGGGGCGGCGATGTCTTCTAGGTTGATACCACCGTAGGCGGGGGCTAGAGCCTTAACGATCGCCACGATCTCGTCGGGATCCTTGGTGTCCAGGGCCACCGGCCAAGCGTCAACCCCACCGAACTGCTTGAACAGTACAGCCTTACCTTCCATTACCGGCATGGCGGCGGCCGGGCCGATGTCACCTAGACCCAGTACGGCGGTACCGTCAGTAACCACGGCAACCGTGTTGCGCTTGATGGTCAGCTTGCGAGCCTTGGAGGGGGTGTCGTAGATGGCCTTGCAGACACGGGCCACACCGGGGGTGTAGACACGGGATAGGTCACGACGGTTACGAATGGGGGTACGTGCGGCGATTTCAATCTTGCCGCCGATGTGGGCCAGGAAGGTGGAGTCACCTACGGTTTCAACTTCCACTCCGGGCAGGTTCTTAAGCAGGTCAATTACTTCAAGGCGGTGGTTGGAGTCCCGCAGGTCCATGGTTAGGTCAATTACGACCTTCTCACCGCTGGGGTCATCCACGTCAACACCGGTGACGATGGCACCGGTGGAAGCCGCAGTGTCAACCAACTGCGCTACCGAAGCCTGGCTGCGCGGTACCTGTAGTCGCAGAGCGACGGTGTAGCTAGGGCTGGGCTGTGCCATTTTTGTAGTCCTTTCACAAAACGACGGCGGTGGCTAAGGCCTGTATGCCGTTCATTGACACTATTGTGTCCGACTAATTAGCCGCTGTGCAGCGAGGTTTCCCACAATAAACGCCCAGCTTGTTTGTAAGCCTTACAACTCGAGCTATTTATCATTACTAAACAATAGGGGGCGTGGCCGCACGGCCACGCCCCCTACGTTATTTTGGCTTGGAATTTAGCCAGTTTCGTTTAGCCCTGTACGCGCTCCATGATCAGCTCACGCACACGCTTGGCGTCAGCCTGGCCGCGCGTAGCCTTCATCACTGCGCCCACAATTGCGCCGGCGGCAGCTACCTTACCGGCGCGAATCTTGTCGGCTACGTCGGGCTGAGCCGCCAGGGCGGCGTCCACAGCTTCCAGCAGGGCACCGTCGTCGCTAACTACCTTCAGGCCACGCTTAGCAGCAACCTCAGCCGGGTCACCTTCACCAGCTAGTACCCCAGCAAGCACCTGACGAGCCAGCTTGTCAGTCAGCTCGCCGTCGTCGACCATTTTCTGCAAAGCCGCAATCTGGGCGGGAGTAACCGGCAGCTCAGTAAGTACCTGCTCCTGCTCCTTGGCGTAACGGGCCAGCTCACCCATCCACCACTTACGGGCAGCCTGACCGCTAGTACCAGCCAGGGCGGTAGCCTCAATCAGATCCAGGGCCTCAGCATTGACCACATCGCGCATCTCTTCATCGCTTAGGCCCCAGGCTTCCTTTAGACGACGGCGCTTAGCGGCCGGCATCTCCGGTAGCGAGGCAGCAATCTCCTGCACCCACTGGCGGCTAGGAGCCACGGGCACCAGGTCAGGCTCAGGGAAGTAACGGTAGTCGTCGGCGTCGGACTTAACCCGGCCGGGGGCGGTAGTACCGTCAGCCTGGCCGTGGCGGGTTTCCTGCACGATCTCGCCACCGTCAGCCAAAATCGCGGCCTGACGCTGAATCTCGTAGCGAATGTGCTGCTCAATAGAGCGGAAAGTGTTGACGTTCTTGGTTTCAGTGCGGATACCCAGCGGCGAATCGGGGGTATCGCGCAGTGACACATTCACGTCCGCACGCACGTTACCGCGCTCCATGCGGGCCTCAGAAACCCCAATGGCACGGAAAATGTCACGCAGGGTACGCACATAGGCGGCGGCCACCTCGGGGGCTCGCTTACCTGCGCCTTCAATGGGACGGGTCACGATCTCCACCAGCGGCACACCAGCGCGGTTGTAGTCCACCAGTGAGTATTCCGCACCCTCAATACGTCCGTCGGCGCCACCAATGTGGGTGTTCTTACCGGCGTCTTCTTCCATGTGGGCGCGCTCAATGGGCACGCGGAAAATTTCGCCATCTTCTAGTTCCACATCCAGGTAACCGTCATAGGCGATGGGCTCATCAAACTGGGAGGTCTGGAAGTCTTTAGCCAGGTCCGGGTAGAAGTAGTTCTTGCGGGCAAAGCGGCAAGACTCAGCAATTGAGCAGTTCAGGGCCAAACCGATACGGATGGCGTACTCCACACCCTTGGCGTTAACCACCGGCAGGGCGCCGGGTAGACCCACCGAGGTGGGGGTGGTTAGCGAGTTAGGGGTGGCCCCAAACTGGTTGGGGGCGGCGTCGAACATCTTGGTGGCAGTACCCAGCTCGACGTGCACTTCGAGGCCCAAAACCGGATCGAAACGCTCAACGGCCTCGTCGAAATCCATTAGCTTATCGCTCATCGCACTTCCTTATAGCTGGGGGGCACGCTCTAGCAGCGCGCCACCAACACGTTCGTTTACCAGCGCCTCTAGCACCGCACCCACGCGGTAGAGACGGTCATCCTTACGTTGCGGGGCCAGGATCTGGAAGCCCACCGGCAAGCCTTCGCTAAGACCGCTAGGCAGGCTCATGCCGGGGATACCCGCCAGGTTAGCCGGAATGGTGGTTACATCCAGCTTGTACATGGTCAGCGGGTCGTCCTTCTCACCGAAACGGTAGGCGGTGATCGGACTGGTGGGGCTGACCAAAATGTCGACGTCGGCAAAGGCGGCGTCAAAGTCGCGCTGTACCAGGGTGCGCACCTTCAGGGCGCTGCCGTAGTAGGCGTCGTAGTAACCGGCGCTGAGCACGTGGGTGCCCAAAATGATGCGGCGCTTAGCCTCGTCACCAAAACCGGCGCCACGGGTAGCAGCCATAACGCGCTCAGCGGTGACCGGGCCTTCCTTGGGTTCAACACGCAGGCCGTAACGCATACCGTCGTAGCGGGCCAGGTTGGAGGAAACCTCGGCGGGCATGATCAGGTAGTAGGCGTCTAGGGCGTATTCCAGGTGGGGCAGGTCTACGGTCTTAATGGTGGCGCCGGCGTTCTCCAGCAGGGTTAGGGCCTGGTGGAAGGAGTCCACTACCCCTTCCTGGTAGCCTTCGCCGCCGTCGAGCTGAGAAATTACACCCACGCGCAGCCCCTTTAAGTCCATGCCAGCCTGGGCGGCGCGCACCACGTCGGCCATGCCTCGGGGGGCGTCAGACAGTGAAGTGGAGTCCAGCGGGTCATAGGAGGCCATCACGTCGTGCAGCAGCGCAGTGTCAAGCACGTTGCGGGCCATGGGACCGGGGGTGTCCAGAGAGGAAGCCATAGCGATTACACCGAAACGCGAAACCGTACCGTAGGTGGGCTTAACACCCACGGTGCCGGTGACGGCAGCGGGCTGACGGATCGAGCCACCGGTGTCGGTACCTACCGCTAGTGGGGCCTCATAGGCGGCCAAGGCGGCAGCCGAGCCACCTGAAGAACCACCAGGGATACGCTCTAAATCCCAGGGATTGGCGGTGCGGTGGAAAGCCGAGTGCTCAGTGGAGCCACCCATGGCGAATTCGTCCAGGTTGGTCTTACCCAAAATCGGCATCTGGTTGGCGCGAATGTTAGCTACCAAAGTAGCGTCGTAGGGCGGTACCCAGCCTTCCAGGATCTTGGAGGCAGCAGTGGTCACCTGGCCGCGAGTGCAGCACAGGTCCTTAACAGCTACGGGCACACCGGCTAGCTCAGGTAGCGCGGCGCCTTCCTTGCGGGCAGCATCGACGGCGTCAGCGGCGGCCAGGGCGCCGTCGTGGTCTACATTTAGGTAGGCACCCACGGCAGGCTCTAGGGCATCAATGCGCTCTAGGTGGGCCTGGGTTAGTTCGCGGGAGCTAAATTCTCCGGCGGCTAGTTTGGCGGCCTGCTCGGCTGCGCTTAGACGGGTAAGTTCGCTGTTCACGCTCACTCCTCATCACCCAAAATCTGGGGTACTAGGAACATTGAGTCTTCGCTGGCGGGTGCGCCGGCTAGAAGCTCTTCTACATCCAAGGTGGGGCCCGGTACATCTTCACGCATCACGTTAGTTAGCGGCACCGGGTGGCTGGTGGCGGGGATTTCTGCGGAAACCACAGAGTTAACGCGAGCAAATGAGGAGGCTACGGCGTCGAGCTCTTTAGCTAGGCGCTCCACCTCGGCGTCTGTTAGTGCAACGCGAGCCAATGCGGCTACACGCGCAACTTCGGCGGTAGAAATTGTCGACATGGTCTCAAGTTTAAACCCCGCCAGGCGGCCGTTGGTTACTTGGCCTTAACAAAAGTGGCTGCGCCGTTAGCGAGTTGTGTCCTTAAAACTATCCCAGCCTGCCTGCTTGGCGCATAACATGTAAGCAGCACGACTGCCACAGACAGGCGACAAGTGCACCGGACCTAAACTAAAATAAAGTTGATCCGTAAACTATTGGTTAGTTTACCCCCCTTACACCTTCCCCAAATATCTAGGTGTAAATCTCACGGAAGTTGACGGTAGTGATAAAACTCTTCAACCGTTCACAGAAGGTAAGCGCGAACGTTGAAAAACGGCGGCGCTGGCCCTGGCTGGTGGGCGCCGCAGCCCTCCTAGCTGTGGGCGGTGGCGCTGGCGCTTGGGCCGTGCATTATTCGGACCATGCCCTCCCCGGCACGAGCGTGGCCGGCCAGGATGTATCAGGCATGACTCAGAGCGAAATCGCCAAGTTGGTGTCCTCTAAGGCAAGCTCTGCCACGGTGTCTATCTCCGGCGCGGTTAATCGCCAGGCTAGCCTCAGCGAGCTGGGGGTTAAGGTCGACGCCGCCGCTACTGCTAAGGCTGCTCTGTCACCTAACGCTTCAATCATGAACCGTTTCACGGCGCCGTTTACCTCTAACAATTCAGTAAGCGTGGTTTCCACCAGCTCTTCAATCAAGATTGACGAGTACATCGCCAAGATTTTGCCGCCCGGCTCTAACGCCCCGGTCAATGCTTCGGTGACCTTTAACGAGGAAGAAACCACCTTTGAGGTTGTCTCCGGTAAGGATGGCCAGAGCCTGTCTCCTAAGGAGATTGAGCAGGCCGCCACCAGCGCCGCCGCGCAGCTTAGCTCTACCTCGGTGAAGGTGGCTTATGTGAACACGGCCCCCACCATTACCTACACCAAGGCTAAGGCTGCCGCTGATAAGGCCAACACCATCGTTAAAAACGATGTGACCATTACTGACCCTGACGGCGACACCTACACCGCTGATACTGAAACTAAGGCCTCCTGGATCAAGGTTGGCCCCAGCACGGATGGCAAGAATCTGGCCGTAACCGTCGATAAGGAAGCGGTAACCAAGTGGGTTAACAAGCAGGCTTCGGCCGCGCAGGTGGCCCTGGTTGAGGGTGAACGTAACGTTTACTCTGACGGTAAGGTGGCCACGGTGGTGGTTGAGGCTAAGGACGGTAAAGACGTCCAGAACGCTTCTACTGTCTCTGAGCAGCTACTGACTTCGCTTAACAACGGCAAGGTTTATGCCGGTAAGTTCGAGTACAAAACCACTAAGGCAGAGTGGAAAGAGCGCACTATCGCCAACGGCGCAGAAAAGCTGGTTTACCCGGCAGCTGAGGGCGAGAAGTGGATTGACGTTAACCTGTCTAACGCCACAGTGACCGCCTATGAGGGTGCCACGGTGGTGCATGGCCCGGTGGGTATGGTTCCGGGCGCTCCGGGCACTGAAACCGTGACCGGCACCTACCACGTCTACCTCAAGTATGCTGCGCAGGATATGGGTTGCGCTGCCGGCTGGGATTACTGCTCCAAGGATGTCCCTTGGGTTACCTACTTCACCGGTTCTTATGCCCTGCACGGTGCGCCTTGGCGTAACTCTTTCGGCTGGTCTGGTGAAGGCGGCTCGCACGGCTGCGTGAACATGCCAGTTTCTGAAGCCAAGTGGATTTACGACTGGGCCCCTGTGGGCACCACGGTAGTTTCGCACTACTAAACCGCTACGCACGCTTAAACCGCTAAGCGCGCTAATGGGGTCGGGTTTTAAGCCCGGCCCCATTTTTGTTATGTCTCCCTTTGGTTACTTCAGGCAGGGACGACGGCGCCCGCCCCTTTGCATGGTCAGGTTCCGGCTCTTTGGGCGCGTCAGCCCCCTTGGAGGCCCGCCGGCCCTTTGAGCGACGGGCCCCGCCCCTAGCGTTTAGGCGGGAGCCTGTCCCTGAAGTAGGGCCACAAACTGTTCCTCATCCAAAACCGGCACCCCTAGCGAGATGGCTTTGCGTTCTTTAGAGCCAGCCTTCTCCCCCGCCACTAGGTAATCGGTTTTCTTCGAAACACTACCGGCAGCCTTGCCGCCCCTAGCCACAATCGCCGCCTGGGCTTGGGAACGGGTAAAGCCAGAGAGCGTGCCGGTAACCACCAAAGTAAGCCCGGTCAGAGTTTGCTCCAGCTCTTGCGTCTCAGCAGCGGCGCCATCCCCTGCGCCGTCAGCGACGTCGTCGCCAGTGCCCCCCGCAGCGCCGCCAGCAGGTACCTCACCCTCGGCGTCGTCCATACGCACCCCGGCGTCTTGCCAGGCCTGCAAAATTTCACGGTGCCAGTCCACTTCAAGCCAGCTCAGCCAAGCTTGGGCAATGGTCTCGCCCACACCCTCAACCGCAGCCAGCTCCTCTAGGGAAGCTTGACGTAAAGCCTGCATAGAGCCAAAGTGGGCAGCCCAAGCCTGCGCCGCCGTCGGCCCTATGTGCCGGATCGAAAGCGCCACCAAAACCCGCCACAGTGGACGCTGCTTGGCCCCCTCAATAGCCTCCAGCATGGAGATAGCATTTTTACGCGGCACTGAAGGTTTCTTGACTGTGGGCTTGGTGTAAAACACGGGCACCTGCTCGCTTACGCCGGTGCGCGCATTAGTGCGGGTGGTGGTTACCTGTTCAAGATCTTCAATTTTTAAGTCAAATAGCTGGGCTTCGTTGCTAAGCACCGGCGGGTGCTCACTAGTGGATTGAGTCAGCGCCAGGGCCGACTCCTCCCCCAATCCCTCAATGTCAAAGGCACTACGGCCGGCCAAATACACCAGACGCTGGGTCAGCTGAGCTGGGCACGAGCGCTGGTTGGGGCAACGTAGATCCACGTCGCCCTCCTTCATGGGCGCCAAGGCGGTGCCGCAAGAAGGGCAGTTGGCGGGCATAACAAAGGGGTAGGCGTCCTCAGGGCGCAGCGACAATACCGGCCCTAAAACCTCAGGGATCACGTCCCCGGCTTTACGCAGCACCACCGTGTCGCCGATCCACACGCCTTTACGGGCTACCTCACTGGCATTGTGCAAAGTAGCGCGGGCTACCGTAGAACCAGCTACCGCCACCGGCTCCATCACCGCGAAGGGGGTGACGCGCCCAGTGCGCCCCACCTGCACGTCGATATCTAGCAGCTTGGTGTGCACTTCCTGGGGCGGGTACTTGTAGGCCACTGCCCAGCGCGGCACGCGGGCGGTAAAGCCCAGCTCACGTTGACGCTGGACATCGTCTAGTTTGAACACGATACCGTCGATGTCGTGTACCAGCTGGTCGCGGCGCTTAGCGTAGGTGGCGATATATTCTTCGCGCTGTTTGCGCCCCACTAGCACCTGCGTGTAGCTAGACACTGGCAAGCCCCAGGAACGCATTAGCTCATACCATTCACGCTGAGTTTGCGGCAGTTCTTGGGTCTCACCTTGCAGCTCAACCGCCCCAAAACCGTGTACCACCATAGCTAGTGGCCGCGAGGCGGTCACTGCCGGGTTTTTTTGGCGCAGCGAGCCGGCAGCGGCGTTGCGCGGGTTAGCGAAAATCTGCAGCAGCGGCTCAGTTTTACGTCCCTGCTCACGCGCTTGTAGGTTGCGCTGCTCGCGGCGCTGATTTTCTTCCTGGCGCTCACGGTTAAACCGGGCAAAAGCTTCGCTTGGGAAATACACCTCACCGCGCACCTCAATGCGCTTGGGGTGATTGGCACCGGCTAGCACTAGCGGAATTGAGGCGATAGTGCGGGCATTGGCAGTGATGTCTTCACCCACACGCCCATCTCCACGCGTGGCAGCCTGGGTCAAGACACCGTCTAGGTAAGTTAGTGAGATAGCCAGGCCGTCAACCTTAACCTCGGCGGTCATGGGTAGCTCATCGGTTGGGTCTATGCGCGCACACCACTGAGCTAGCTCCTCCAAGCTAAAAACATCTTGCAACGAGTACATGCGTTCAGCGTGAGTGATGGGGGCAAACTGGTTGGCGCCTTGGCCACCTACATGCTGGGTTGGCGAGGAAGGCAGGGCCAGTGCCGGGTAGGTGTCTTCAAGTTCTTCTAGCTCGCGGTAAAGGCAGTCATATTCCTGATCGCTGAGCGAACTTTGGGTGTCTACGGCGTCGTAGTAATCGTGGCGGGCGCGATCGATGGTGCGTACCAGCTGCCCCCAACGCTCGCGTGCGGATGCGGGAATTTGGCTTACTGCCTGCGGGCTAGTCATGGCTCAATCATCGCAGAAATCCACCCTTCTTGCGATTTTTCCCCAGCACTAGAGCATATTTGATTATGTTGTGTTATGCTTGAAATATGGCAACGCCGCTTAATGATGTTTATTCGCTGCGTGCAGCCACCGACGCTGAGCTGCATATAGCAGTTGTGCACGGCCCTCATGCCGGCATGGTTCTGCCCGCGAGCGCCGCTGCTTTAGGCCGGGCTGATTTACCTGATGACCAGTTTGTTTCCTGGCAGCATTTGCGCCTGCGTCAGCTGCGAGGGGCTTTGCGGGTGCGTGATGTGGGCTCTGTTAATGGGCTTTGGTTGCGCTGTGGGGGTTGTTTTTGGCGACGACGCCGCCGCCTGGTGTGGTATCCGCGCGCCCGGATTCGTATTGGCACTACCGTGTTGCAGCTGCGGCGCTTGCCGCGCCAGTTACAGGTACCACAGCCTCATGCTGGCGGGTTTTTGTTGCAAAGCTTGTATGTGCTTTTGCCGCTGGTGGCCATGGCCGGGTTTTTGCTAACCGATCAGGGCTGGTCAATGATGCTAATTAGCGCCCCCATGTTGGGGCTAATGATGCTGCGTAGCTATCCCTCTGGTCGAGGCGCTAGCCCCGGGCGTCTACCCGATCCAGCTACTTTGGCACTGGCCTGCGCCATGGTTGGCGAGCATAAACCCAATACAAAAAACTGTTTGCGGGCCTGGCCGGGTATCCGCCGCTTTCACGCCACCCGGATTCGCCCCGATGAGCGTATTACCATTACCGGCCCTAATGCCCAGACAACCGGGCGCTGGCTGTGTGCGCAGCTGCTAGCTACAGCCCAGGCCCGGGTGCAACCGGTTAGCGGCGGAGCTCACCTGGTTTGGGATGAGGGTCAAAACCAGGCTTGGTTGATGTGGGCCACCACCAAGCCAGCTACCCGCTGTATTCGCGCGCCTAGGCGCGTAGCTGAGATTTCTGATTCGTGGTGGCGCCAGATTTTTACTCCCGCTACTTTGCAGGCCACGCAAGAGCGCCAAGGCCCAGCTTGTATTGCCTTGGCTTCACTTTTGGATTTAGCAGCTGGCCCTACTTTTGCCAGCCAGCTTCAAGAACCTAAAGCAGCCGCCAAGTTTACCCAGGCTGATCCCAGCGCTTCCGCCAAAAGCCCCACCCAGCTGCGCGCCTGTTTAGGGGTGGGCAGCTGCGGCCAAGCTTGGGTGGATTTAGTGGCTGACGGGCCCCACGCCCTGGTGGTGGGCACTACCGGGGCTGGTAAATCAGAGCTATTAACCAGTTGGCTATTGCAGCTAGCCTGGGCCCATTCCCCCTCAGCTTTGCAACTGATTTTGGTTGACTACAAGGGCGGCACCTGCCTGGGGCCGCTAAAGCGCCTGCCGCACTGCGTCGATCTACTAACTGATTTAGAGCCTGCCGCCACCGCCAGGGCTATTGAGGCCATCAGTGCCCAACTGCGCCGTCGTGAACAAATTTTGCGCAAAAGCAACTGTAAAGACATAACCGAATATGAGCAGCTACGCCACCACCAACCCAGCTTGGCGCCGCTAGCCCGGATGCTAGTGGTGGTGGATGAGTTCGCCACCCTGGCGGCCACCCAAGAAGAGCTACTTGAGCACCTGCTGCGCCTGGCCGCGCAGGGACGCAGTTTAGGGATGCACCTGATTTTAGCCACCCAACACCCACATGGGGCGCTGAGCACCTCAATTACCGCCAATGCGGCGCTACGAGTGTGCCTGCGGATGCTTGACGCCAGCGAAGGCGCCCCGCTGCTGGGCCACGGTGACCTGCCAGATTTGCCGCGCGCACCGGGGTTTTTATGTCTAAGCACCCAGCGCGGACATTTTCGCTGCCCCTATGCCGGCACTGCCCAGGAAAGCGCTGTGTGGATTGATGCCTGTGTTAAAGCCGCCCAGGCCCTGCCACCTTGTCAGTCACCCTGGCTAGCGCCGCCCCCAGCTAACCTCACTTTTACCCAAGCCCAACAGTTACTATCTGCCCACGCCACCCCAGCGCCCGCTAAAGGACTAGCTACCAGCCTGGTTAGTACCCGCCAAAATTTGGCCTTGGCCCTATGTGACCTGCCCGAGCAGCTAGCCTATGGGGCTTTTAACTGGGACAGCGCCACGCCGCTAGGGATTTTTGGTACCAGCGCTTCGGGGCGCACCGCTGCGCTGCGGCAACTGGCTAGCAGCGCCGCCCAGGCTGGTCTAGTTACCCATGTGATAGGCGCTGATTTAAACCAGCTGGCTTTGCCAAATGCAGCCTTGGCCGGCTCGCAACTAGACACCTTTCATCCTTGCGAAGTTTTGCGCCTAACCCAGTTGGCTTTGGAGGGAAAACTACGTGGCCAACTGCTACTAATTGATGATCTGGACTGTGTGGGCGAGGCAATAGACACTGTCTTGGGACTGGGTGAAGGCCGCGACGTGCTAGAAAAACTGGTTAATGCTTCACGTCGAGGCCTGTTTGCCCTAGCTTTAGCTGGGGATTTAGCTAATGCCCCAATGCGTTGGTGCGCCAATATTTCCCAGCGCCTGTACATGGGAGTTTGCTCTGACACCCTGGCTGATCAAGCCGGCCTTAAACGCTGCCAGCAGGCCCCTAATCAGGTGGGTGCCGGGGTGCTCACTTTAGCCTCGCACTGGTGCGCCGCCCAGATTTTGCTGGCGCCGGTTTTGCCCACTAGTGCCGCAAATTTGCCTGCTAGCGTCGTAGATTCGCCCGCTAGCGCCTCAGATTTACCCGTTAACCCCTCAGACACGACGACGGCGCTCACGGCTGCCCCAGTTGTGGCCCTGCCGGAGATTGTCCCCACCTGCCCGCCCTGGGCGCTGGGTTTAGGCGGTGACCAAGCCCAGCCTTGGTGCCCACAGCTAAGCCAAGGGCTGGCCATCATTGGGCCTGCTGGTAGTGGCCGCAGCACCGCCCTGGCGCGCGTCTACGACATTTTGCAGGCTACCGACCCAACCCTGGCTCAGCATGCAATTTTTATCGACAACCTAGACCAAGCCTGCCCAAGCGCCATTAACACCGTAGAAACTGCCCTAGATGCTGGCACCCCGGTTTTTGCCACCGCCTTAACCAGCCGCGCCGCCAACACTTATAGCGGCGTCCTAGCCCAGCTGCGCAGCCTAAGTCCGCTGCTACTACTTGCCCCTGGCCTGGGCGAAGGGACGCAGCTAGCTAATGTGAGACTAACGCGCTGGCTTGATCCTCATCGCCAGCACCTACCAGGCAGGGGGCTTGTCATAGCTAGCTCACAAATCACACCTATACAGATCTGCCAAAATACCAGCCCAACATTTGCAGCTAACCCACAAGTGTAGGCTTTTCCACAAGTAAACCTCTTGAAATTTACAAAAACTGCTCAAAAGTGCCCAAATGTGATTACTTCCACCGCGTTTCCGCGCAGTTCTCAGGTAAAAAGTCTTGTCCTAGCGCTTATACCGTGTGAGAGTTGGACAGGCAAATCGAACGGGCGATCGGCGCTACGGCGGCGACGACCGTTCATCTGTTTTTACCTGGCCTTAATGGCGGTATTAAGAAGGGAGAATGTCATGGACTGGCGTGAGCGTGCAGCGTGCCTGAACGCAGACCCGGAGTTGTTCTTCCCTGTGGGTAACACCGGTCCGGCAATCGCCCAAATCGCGGAAGCCAAGACTGTATGCCGCAGCTGTTCAGTTGTGGATGTGTGTTTGAAATGGGCTCTGGACAACGGTCAAGACGCTGGCGTCTGGGGTGGAATGAGTGAAGACGAACGGCGCTCCCTAAAACGTAGGGCTGCCCGTGCTCGTCGTTCTGCCTGACCGAAAATTTATGGCCGCACCAACTTGGTGCGGCCATAAATTTTTAGCGCAGCTATAAATTTTTTAAGGCGCCTAGTCTTCTAGGCAGGCGTGGATAGTTACCACTGTGCCGCCTTGCGGGTTAGGTGACCAGTCAATGACGCCGTGCAGCTCAGTGCGCACCAAAGTGGAGACAATCTGGGTACCCAAACCACTCATTACCTTGCCCTCAGCCAAGCCTTCGCCGTCGTCGCTAACCAGCACCTTCAAAGCGGCCCCATCACGCTGGGCGGTAACCGTAACCGTACCGTCACGTTTAGCCAAGCCATGCTCAACAGCGTTAGCGACCAGCTCCGCCAGCACCGTAACCAGGGCCTGGGCGGCGTCGCCACCGACCATGCCAAACCTGCCCTCCAGCTGGACACTTACCTTATGGTCACTTTCAGCCACCACTGCGGCCTGACGCAAAACCTGACCGAAAACCTCATCAAAATTAACGATTTCATCAATGTTTTGACTCAGCGCATCATGCACGGTGGCAATGGTAGCCACGCGCCGCTCCGCCTCACGCAGGGCTGCCTGCGCCTCCGGCTGCTCAGCGCGCCGCGCCTGCATACGCAGCAGCGCCGAGACGGTTTGTAGATTGTTTTTAACGCGGTGGTGAATTTCGCGGATGGTGGCGTCCTTGCTCAGCAGCACCTGTTCTCTACGACGCAGCTCGGTGATGTCACGCACCAGCAGCAGTCCCCCAGCCCGCTGGCCAGCGTCTAGCAGCGGCACAGAGCGCACCGCCAAGAACACCCCCCCTAGCTCCAGCTCAGTTAGCCAAGCCTGGCGTCCCATAAGCACCAGCGACATAGTCTCATCCACGTGGCTATGGGGAGGAATCAGGTTAGTTACCTGCTCAAGTAGCTGTACTTTATCCAGGCTTCCCTTAATACCTAATCGGTGAAAACAGGTGGTTGCGTTAGGTGAGGCATAGGTAACATTCCCCTCAACACTGAGGCAGATCATACCGTCAGTTACACGCGGCATCCCGTGGCGTACGCTGGTGCCCGCCCCTGACACGGGAAAATCTCCCTGAGAAATCATCTGGCACAGGCGGTTAGCCGCTTGCAGCTGGCCATCGTCAATCAGGCGCCCGCCGCTAAGCAGCCCCACGGTGGATTCACGAGTTAGCACTGCAATAGCTCGCCCACTGCGCACCACCGGAATGAATTCTTCTTTAACAGCTACCGTGCCGTTCCAAATATTGTTTTTAGCGACCCTTACCTGGCAGGAGGCCAGCGCTTCCAGGGCCAGTGCTTCACGCGCTGCCGGCATACGCAGACCGATTACGTCGTCATGGTGCACAGTGGTGTTGTTGGAGGGACGACACTGATCCATAGCCATCAGACGCCCATTCTTGTTACACACCCACAGCACCAGGTCAGCCATCGACATGTCAGCCACCAGCTGCCAGTCCCCCACAAGTTGATGCAGCCAGTCCAGGTCAGCTGGGGCAAACTCAACTTTGTCTCGTAGCGCTGCGGGGAGAGTCGTCATGACTCCAGCCTAGCGCGCATGGCAGGCTTATCTCATGCGTACATCAGTAAAAATAAATTATCAGGCTCCTTGCGAACAGATTTTGTCAATGTTTAACGACCCGGCTTACCAGTTAATCCGTTTTGGTAGGGCCCCGCTAGAAAATTTGCACGCTAACGCCTTGCCTGCCAGCGCCGACGACGCCGGTAAAACCTGGCAGGGCACGCTCACCAAGGCCGCCGTAAGCCCCACTGTTATTCCGGCCAACGCCAGCCGTTTTATAAAGGGTGAGGTAAACCTGGCTCTGGCTCAGCGTTGGTGCACCCAACCCCGCCCTGACTCAAGCTACCAGGGCCAAATTGCCACCCAGATCAGTGGGCTACCACTCAAACTAAGTGGCCAGGGTACTTTAACCCCCACCGCCTCAGGTTGCGAGCTAAACGTGGATATTGACGCGACTTTGGCGATCCCGCTTTTTGGTGAGCGCATCTTACGCAGCGCCCTGAAGTTCTCCGACGACGCCGTCGCCTATGAGCTTGCCTGTGCCGCTAAATACCTGGCGGGCCACAGCGCCAACTAGCCTAGGGCGCACCACCCAAACTGCCTGCCCGGCCGCAGCCCTAGCGAGGCCAGATGCCGGGCACAAGGTCCATTGCGCCGCAAGCAATAGCCCTGCCCGCTGACGGCGCAACATGTAAAGATATTGCACATGAGTGAACTACATCCTGAACTTGTCCCTGCCAACCTACCCGCCGCCGGGGTTTGGGCTAAGCGCCTAGGCACCCGCCACTACCTGGCCGGAAACGAAAACGGCGTAAGCGTTGAGGTTGGCGGCGAAGGCAACTTCACCCCCGGTGAACTAATGAAGATTGCCCTGCTCACCTGCCAGACTCTCTCAGCCGACCACCGTATCGCCCGCGAACTGGGCCAAGATGGTCAGTTGACCGCCGTGGCCACCGCCGTCAAAAACGATGCGGAAGAGCGCTACGAGTCCTTCGTCGTCGACATTGACGCAGCCCTAGCCGGCCTAGACGAAAACCAACTAGCCAAGCTGCGTGAACGCGTGGATGTAGCCATTGACCGTTACTGCACGGTAGGCCACACGGTAGAGCACGGCGCCCCCGTAACCACCCGCCTCAACGGCACCCCTATCGCCTAAATTAACCACTAACTGAAGGGAGCGGGGGCTTGTCCCTAGAACCTAACAAGTTTGAAACTGCACTAGATAAGGCCCTATCCATTCCGGCAGACCGGGTGGTTGTGCGCGCCGAGCGTATGCGGGCCCAACACCCCCACGCCACCACTGAGGAACTGGTGGAATTAGCTGGGCGCGCCCTAGTGCGTGACGTTTCGCTATCTAGCGGGGCAGTAGGTACCGCCGCCGCTCTGCCTTCAGTTGGCACCATTACGGCAGCGGGCCTAACCACGGCCCAAACCGCCGCATTTTTCGTGCAAGCCGCCTACTATGTGCTCACCGTAGCCCAGCTGCAGGGCATTTCCGTGGTAGACCGCGAGCGCCGTCGTACCCTGCTACTCAGCGCCCTGTTGGGCAAGGAGGGCCAGGAAATTATTGAGGGCCAGCTGGGGATGCAGTCTCTGGTGTGGGTGGGGCAGCTGGTTAACACCCTGCCTATTTCCACGGTGCGTACAGTTAACGCCAAACTGGCTACTCGCGCCGCTAAGTATGCCGGGCGCAAGGTTTTGGGCGTGGCTGCTGGGCGCCTGGCTCCCCTGGGGATTGGCGCGGCTGTGGGCTGGTGGGGTGGACGTTCCCTGGCCCGGCAGGTGATTGAGTCCACCCAGGTGGCGATGCAGGATCATACTGCGGATCTAGTTTCCTCCCTCAAAGTTGTAGACCTGGACTTAGACGAAAGTAAGGTTATCGACCTATGAGCTACCCCTTTTTGGAAGCTATGGGACTGACCGCGCCTGAAGGCGTGGATGTGGCCTATGAGGAGCTTTTAGCTGAGGTGCTCACCAGTGGCGCCCGTAAATCTGACCGCACCGGTACGGGCACGCTCAGTGTTTTTGGCCGCCAGTTGCGCTATGACCTAACTAAGGGTTTTCCGCGTATTACCACCAAGTTTGTGGCTATGAAGGCGGTTAAGGGTGAGCTGCTGTGGTTTTTGCGTGGCGATACTAATGTGCGTTGGTTGCAAGAGCGCGGCATCACTATTTGGGATGAGTGGGCCGACGCCGCCGGTGAGCTGGGGCCGGTTTATGGGCACCAGTGGCGTAGCTGGCAGGGTGCTGACGGGGCCACCTATGACCAGATTGCGCAGCTAGTTGCGGATTTGCGGGCTAACCCTGATTCGCGCCGGATGATTGTTTCGGCCTGGAATGTGGGGGCTTTGCAGGATATGGCGCTGGCGCCTTGTCACGCTTTCTTCCAGTGCTATGTGGCCGACGGCAAGCTGTCTTTGCAGATTTATCAGCGCAGCGCCGACCTATTCTTAGGGGTGCCCTTCAATATTGCTTCTTATGCGCTGCTAGTGCATATGTTGGCGCAGCAAACTGGTTTGCAGCCCGGTGAGCTGGTGTGGACTGGCGGGGACTGCCACATTTATTTGAACCACTTGGAGCAGGTGCGCACGCAGCTTAGCCGGGTGCCGCAGGCTTATAGCTTCCCCACTTTGCGTCTTAACCGGGCTGATTCGATTGATAGCTATCAGATGGATGACATTGATGCTTCTGATGGCTACCGTCACCACCCCACGATTAAGGCTCCGGTAGCAGTGTGAGCGGTGTAGTTGCTGCCTCTGGCCTATCTGGAGCTGATTCTGCGGTGGTTGGCCCTGTAACTGGCTCTGGGGCGACAGCTCCGGCAACCACGACGGCGCCAGCTTCGTCTCCGGCTTTGGGGCGCGTGGGGCTGATTTGGGCCCAGTCTGACGACGGCGTGCTTGGGGTTGACGGTGACATGGCCTGGCGAGTGCCGGCTGATTTCAAGCATTTTCGCGCCGCCACCATGGGCTGCGGCGTAGTTATGGGTTCGCGCACCTGGCATTCGCTAGGTGGGGCCCTGCCTGGACGTAACTGCGTAGTGCTTACCCGCCGGGGCGTGGATGGGCCCACCTGCGCATCCACCCTAGATGAAGCTTTGCAGTTGGCTGGCGCGGGCCTGGGCCCAGATTCGCGTGAGGGTATTTACCGTACTTTCCCAAGGGTTTGGGTGGTAGGTGGAGCCCAGGTGTATCAGCTGGCTTTAGACAGCGACCTGGCTGATGTGCTGGTGATTAGCGAGCTGGAGCTAGATGCCCGAGCCAAGCTGGGACCATTGCATGGGCGCCAATTAACCTTAGCTCCCCAAGTGGATTATTCACGTTTCCGTCTAGAAGCCAGTGCTAGCGATAGCCATTGGCGTCCGCTTAGTGGCGATGCCCGCTGGCGTGTAAAAACCTGGGTGCGCGCCTAAACCGCCTCCAAAAAGTCGTACCTAAAGCACCCCTAAAAGTCGTGGCCAGCCGGTTTAAACCGGCTTGCCACGACTAGCATTTTAGTTGGCGCTTACTTGGCGCTTTCTTGTACTCAGCGCCTTCTTGCTCCTGACGCTTACTCAGCGCTTTCTTGCTGCTTGCGCCAGCGGATGCCAGCGTCGATGAAACCGTCAATGTCGCCGTCGAACACAGATTCAGGGTTACCTACCTCGTAGCTGGTACGCAGGTCCTTAACCATCTGGTAGGGGTTGAGCACGTAGGAGCGCATCTGGTCACCCCAGGATGCCTTAACGTCGCCAGCCAGTTCCTTCTTCTTGGCGTCTTCTTCCTGCTGCTTTAGCAGCAGCAGGCGCGACTGCAGCACGCGCATGGCAGCGGCGCGGTTTTGGATCTGGGATTTTTCATCCTGCATGGACACCACCAGGCCGGTGGGCAAGTGGGTGATGCGCACAGCCGAGTCGGTGGTGTTAACGCTCTGACCACCCGGGCCTGAGGAGCGGAAGACATCAATGCGGATATCGGTTTCGGGAATTTCAATGTGGTCGGTGGATTCAATCAGAGGAATAACCTCAACCGCCGCAAATGAAGTCTGGCGCCTGCCCTGGTTATCGAAGGGGCTGATACGCACCAGGCGGTGGGTGCCGCCCTCGACCGAAAGCGTGCCGTAAGCGTAGGGGGCGTGTACCTCGAAGGTAACCGACTTTAGACCAGCTTCTTCAGCGTAGGAGGTGTCCAGCACCTTAACCGGGTATTCGTGGCGCTCAGCCCAACGCAGGTACATGCGTAGCAGCATCTGGGCGAAGTCTGCCGCATCCACACCGCCGGCGCCTGAACGGATAGTTACTACGGCGTCGCGCTGATCGTATTCGCCCGAAAGCAGGGTGCGGATTTCCAGATCTGCCAGGTCTTTGGAGATAGCTTCCAGGTCAGCGCCGGCCTCGTCGAGGATAGCCTCGCGCTCGTCGCCTTCTTCTTCCTCGGCTAGCTCCACCATGGCTTGTAGGTCTTCAATGCGCTCGCCCAGCTTCTCCACGCGTGCCAGTTCAGCCTGGGCGTGGGACAGGGCGCTGGTGACCACCTGGGCCGCCTCGGGGTCATCCCAAAGGTCTGGGGCGGCAGCTTTTTCGCTTAATTCGTCGATGCGTGCCCGCAGTGCTTGCGGGTCGGTTACTGCTGCGATGGAAGAGTAGGTGTGTTCTAGTCGCTCAATTTCAGCTGAAAAGTCAATGGCCACTGCTCAAGTCTAACGGGTCGACAGGCAAATTGTCGGCCTAGATGGGTCGGGAGTGGCACACTTTGCTTATGCGCGTGTTGCACACTTCCGACTGGCACCTGGGCCGTTTCTTCCACGGCCATGATCTGCATGAGATCCACAGCGCTTTTTTGGATCACCTCATTGAGGTGGTTAAAGATCAAAAAATTGATTTGGTGGTGCTATCTGGGGATGTTTTTGACCGCGCGGTTGCCCCCACCCAGTCGGTGGCCCTGGCTGATGAGGCGTTTAGGCGGCTAACTGAGCTGACCCGCGTGGTGTTAACTGCCGGCAACCACGACAGTGATATTCGTTTAGGCTTCAACGCTGAGCAGCTAAATGAGCGCCTAACTATTGGGGCCCGGATTGAAAATTGTGGGCGTGGCTATGACTTTCCTGACGCCAGTGGCCGGGTTGGTTTGCGGGTTTATCCCCTGCCTTATCTTGATCCCGACGCCGCCCGGGTCACTTTGCCCTCTCACTTGCGGCTTTTGGGTGAGCAGGTGTGGGCTGAGGGCGAGGAGCATCCGCAAACTTGGCAGATGCTGGCGCGCTCCCATGAGGCGGCGGTGGGCGCCGCGCTGCGCCTGGTGCAGGCGGATTTGGCGGCGCATAAGCCGAAAACACCGGTGTTGGTGATGGCCCATGCTTTTGTGGTGGGCGGCCAAGCTAGCCAGTCTGAACGCGATATTCGCGTGGGTGGGGTTGATAGCGTGCCCAGCGCGCTTTTTACCCAAGTCCCGGGCCTGGCCTATGCAGCTTTAGGGCATTTGCACCGCCCCCAGGAGATAGCTTTAGGTGACTTAGACTCTGCCCGCCCACCGGCGCGACTGGTCTATAGCGGTTCACCGGTGCCCCTGTCTTTTGGGGAGGCTGAGTTTGAAAAGTCTTCTGTTATCGCTGAGTTTGACGACGCCGGACTAGTTAGCTTGGAGCGGGTGGCTGTGCCCAGCTTCCAACCTATTGCCACTATTAGCGGCACTTTTGAGCAGCTAATGGGACCCGATTTTGATAACTACAGTGAGCATTGGCTGCGGGTGCGCCTGGCTGGAGCGCGTCCACCGCAGGCTTTAGCTCAACTCAAGCAGCGTTTTAAGGGCTTGTGCGTGTTTGAGCAAACAGATTTGCCCCAGCAAATTGACTCCCCGCGCCTTAACCGCGACAACACGCTTTCCCCCTTGCAGTTAAGCCAAGGTTTTATGGATGAGATGGGTATTGAGTTAAATCCCTACCAGCTCCAGATTTTGCGTAGCAGCTATGAAAAAGTTGTTAAGGAGGCGCGCTGATGCGCATTTTGCGGCTAACTATGGATGCGGTGGGGCCATTTCCAGGCCACGAAGTTATTGATTTTGAGGCTTTTAGCGACTCCGGCCGGTTCCTACTCTCTGGCCCTACCGGGGCGGGTAAATCAACTATTATTGATGCAATTGTGTTTGCTCTTTATGGAAAGGTTTCTGGCGGTAGGGATTCTTCCGATAGCCGGATCCGTTCACGCTATGCCAGTGAGCAGGCTAAAACTGAGGTGGAGCTGATTTTTTCTACCTCCTCAGGTAACTATAAGGTACGTCGCCAACCAGCCTATGAGCGGGTTAAGAAAAACGGTAAAGGCGTCACTAAACAAAACGCTAAAGCCTGGCTATTTAAGCTAGATGAGCAGCTGCGGGAAATAAGTGAACCACTTACTAAAACCAGCGACGTCGGCACTGAAATAACCCGCATTGTGGGCCTAAGTCGTGAGCAATTCACCCAAACCGTGGTTTTACCGCAAGGTAAGTTCGCCCAGTTTTTGCGTTCAACTTCAAAAGACCGCCAAGATCTGCTGCAAGAGCTATTTGGCACCGCGATTTTTGAAGATTTGCAGCTTGATCTAGTTGAGCGTGCCCGTAAGGTCAAAAAGAATCAGGAAGCTTTAGACGCCACCTTGCGCGCCAATTTGGGGGTGCTGGCCTCGCTGTTAGATGAGGCGCCTCAGTTAGACCCGGCGCGCTGCCTGGTTTACGAGCCGGTGCCGGAAGTTGACTGCGAGTTTGACCCGCTAGAAACCGCGTGGACCAGCCGTTTTGAGTCGCTTACGCCCTGGCTGGAGCACAACCAGCGCTGCGCCAATTTAGAGGTGAGCGCGCTTAGAGGACAGGAAGATAAATTACGCAGCGAATTTGCTTCTCAGCGTGATTTGGCAGCCCGCCAAGAACGCTATTTGGCGCTCACTAAAGAGCATGAGCAGCTAGTGGCCCAGGGGCCTGCACAGAGGCAGCGCCTAGCCCAGATTCAGGCCTTGCAGGCTCTATCTGACTTAAAGCCTTGGCATGAACAGCTAAAACAGGCCCAAGCCCAGCAAGCTGTAGCGCAGCGCCAGCTAAGCCAGGCTCTGGCGCTTGAGCAGCTGGAGTCAGATGAGCGCGCGCAAGCTGTTTTACAGCCTTTAGATTACCGAGGTGCCCAGGCCTTAAGTGTGCAGCTAACCGCCCAGGTGGCAGCCCTAAACCCGCAGGTGGAATTGGAGGCGGGGCTGGCCGGGCGGCGTCGTGATTTACAGACCAAAACCCAGGCCCACGAAAGCGCCAGCGCCAAACTAGCCCAGGGACGCGAACGCGAAAACCAGCTACCCACCCAGATTGCCTCCAAGCAGGAGCTTTTGGAGCAGCTAAACGAGCAGGCCGCCACCTTGCCCACCGCCAAGCTGGCCCAGGAGCAAGCCGCCCAGACCCTAAAACTAGCTAAAGCCCATGAGCAGCTAGTCGAAGACCAACAGCAGGCACTTAAACTTCAGCAGCTTGTGGCGCTGGAGTTAAAGCAGGCTAGCCAGAGACATAAGCACATGTTGGAGCAGTGGCTAAGCCAGTCGGCCCTGAACTTGGCACAAAATTTGGTTGCTGGTGAGCCTTGCCCGGTCTGCGGCGCCACCGAGCACCCGGCCCCAGCCACCCAGGGCGGCGAAAACATCAGCCAGGAGCAGCTAGATCAGGCCCTTGAGAAAGTTAATGAGGTTCAAGGCGAGCTTTCGCAGGCCAGCGAACGGGTAACAAAACTGGCCGCCCAACTTGAAGCTCAGCCTTGCCAGCTAAGCCCAGCCCAGGCCCGTGAGCAGTTACAGGAAGCTAAAGCGGCTCTGGCGGCAGCCAAGCAGGCTAGTGAGCAGGCAAGCAGCTGTAAGGCGCAGATTGCCAAGCTAAATGCGCAGCTTGAGGCGCTGCGGGCAGATAATCAGACGGCCCAGGCTCGCCTGGCTGGTGACGCTAAAGAGATCCAGTTGTTGGGTGAAAAGATTGACGCCGATGCGGCTTCGCTAAGCTGTGAGGGATTTGAGAGTGTAGCCGCGAAGGTTGAGTATTTGAGTCAGTTGGCCGCCGCCCTTGAGCAGTTGGCTAACGCCGCCCAGGAGCTGGACCAATGTAAAAAGCGTGCGCAGCAGGCCGCTGACAGTTTCGCTGCGCAATGGGCCCATGCCAGTGAGAGCTTTGCTGATCACAGCGCTAAACCGGCGGCCCCTGCCCCTACAGACCCAGCCGAGACAGAGCCAACCCAAGCAGAGCCAACCCAAGACACCAGCGCCGCTAACGTCCAGGATGGCTATGCGCAGGCCTGCCAAGATTTTGCCGGGCTAGATTTGGCCGCTTTGAAAGCTACCTCAGCCAGCTACGAAAAATCCTTATCGATCAACCAGGCGGCTTTGGCTGAGCTTGAAGGAATTGAGCTAACTCCTCCCCCGCTAGAGCAAACCCAGGGCCAGCTAGAGCAGGCTCAGGCTAAAACGCAAGCGTGCCAAACCTACGCCAGTACCTGGCAGGCGTTTGCCGGGCAGGTAAATGCGCAGCTAGCTAAGCTAAATGAGCTTTTGGCTCGCCGTAGTAAGGCCAGCGATAAGGATGGCCAACTATTGGCTTTGGCTAGCGCCGCCAATGGCGACAACCAGGCCCGCTTGACACTGTCTGCTTGGGTATTGCAGGCCCATTTCCGCCAGGTGTTAGTGTTCGCCAATGAACGCCTGGGAGTGATTGGGGCGGGCCGCTATGAGCTGATTAATGTTGATAGTGAGGAAGACACTCGCCAGCAGAAGCAGGGCTTGGGCCTGGCGGTGGTTGACCATTTAAGTGGCACTACCCGCTCTCCACGTACACTTTCGGGCGGCGAGAGTTTCTATGTGTCTTTGGCTTTAGCCCTAGCTTTGGCTGATGTGGTGGCCACCCAAAATGGGGGCATCGAGATGAACACCCTGTTTATTGATGAGGGTTTTGGTTCCCTTGATGAGGGCACGCTGGCTGAGGTTATGGACGTGCTTAGCGCCTTGCATTCAGGCGGGCGCGTAGTGGGGATTGTTTCTCACGTCAGCGAGCTAAAGCGCGCTATCCCTGCCGCCGTTGAGGTGCGTCCTCTGCTTGGCGGTGGCTCTACCCTGCGCACGCGGGTTTAGGTGCGCGCCCTCGCCGCGTGCAAGTCTGGCGCGGCCCCAAGCTTGCACGCGTGTTTAGGGCCTGCGCGCGAGTTTAGGACCAGTTTTTGGCCAGTACTGCCACTTCACACACGTCGAACCAGAGCAGATCGGCGTCAGCGCTGCGCTCGAAAGCTTCCTCGTCGCCTTCGGCTGCTAGTTTTACATCCGCACTGGCTTGATCTTCATCTGCCAATACTGCGGCCACGTCATCCCAGGGCACATCCACCAGCACCTGGACAGTGCCAGGTAGGGTTTCGTCGTCGACCTCTAATTCACGCAGGTTCTCACGCTCCACGTCAGCAGCAATTACTACGCGACGGTAGCGTTTTTGCGCCTCATCTTGCTCAGAGATAGCAATTACTGAGGAGTCGGCTGCGCACAGGCAGGCCGACACTTCCAGGCCTTCCTCGTCTTCGTCAGGTAGCGCCGCAGCCAGTGAGGCGGTAGCGGCGTGGGCCTGACGGGAGGTGATGGCCGGGGCGGAAAGGTCCGCCACTGTGGCAGGTAGATATACGCGCATAACGTTTAGTTTAACGGCCTAACCGGAACTAAAGCGCTAGCGCCTCGCCAAAGCTAGCCGCTTAAGCCAGCTGGGTCATCACTAGTTTGGCCAGTTTGGCAATGGATTTGGCGGCCGCGCTGCGGCTTTCCACCACTGCCACCGGCTGGGCTTGCATCAGGGCCTTATCGAATAGGCGATAGTCTGCCGGCACGTAGACAATGTCTGAAGCGCTGGTGTAACGGGCAAGTACGCTGCCGATAGCGGTGTTGGGGTCGGCCCCGGCGGTGCTTGAGCGTACTCGGTTAACTACCACCTGGCTGCGTCCACCAACTGCTTGACGGTTGGAGTTGAGCAGCTGGATTAGGCGCCTAATACCTACTGGGTCGGCCGCGCCCACAATCAAGGTCAGGTCCGCTTGTTCAAGTAGGGCGGCGGCGACGGCGTCATGGTCGGGTTCCATGGCGAAGTCTTCTACCCGTTCTTCTTCCAGCCCACCGCTTAGGTCCACCACCGTGTATTCGGCGGTGTGGCGGCAAACTTCCCAGACCTTATTCATGGAGGCCACCGGCAGTTCACGCCAGCGTCCTGAGCGTCCCAGCCCGGTTAGTACCTGCAGGTCAGCTTTAGCGCTGAGCAGGGTTTGTACCAGCCGAGTGGAGTCGAGCTCGCCGTGGGTGGCTAGGCGCGCGGCGCTAGCTAGGCCAGAGGAGTCTTCAGGCAGTCCCAGCAGCTGTACCTGTGCGGGAGCGTTGATGTCGCAGTCAACCAAAATGGTGCTGCCTTGCTCATTTAGGTAGGCAGCCAGTGCTAACGCCAGGGTTGAGCGCCCCGGCGCCCCGTGGGTGCCCCAAACTGCAATGATTTTGCCGATTTTAGGCTTGCCTGCAGCGTCAATTTCTTCGCGATGTGAGGTTGGTGCAAAAGCGCTGGTGGCCGGGCTTGAGGGGGTTCCGGCGGTGACCGGCCAGCCGAGCTTTACTTCAGGCTGCGCTGAGTGGGTGGTTGCGGCTGCGTTTAGTGGAGCCACGTTATTTTGCGACGACGCCGCAGCCAAGGCACCTGTAACTCCAGCCCCGCCCGCCCTAGCCGGCCCTGCGCCAGCCGGGCCTGCCCCGGCCGCACCTGATCCAGCCGCGCTGGCCGCTGAGAAAGCGGCCCGTGTTGAGCGGCGGGTAGGTAGCCCCCCGTTCGGGGTAAGCGCAGCGCCAGGACTAGCTGGGCCATTAACTGCGCTAGGTTGCCCATTGGGGACATAAGCACTCGGGGCGCCCTGGCTGCCAGGCATGGCCGTGGGCATGGCGGCGCCAGGGGTGCCTTGCCCGCCAGGCATACCAGGTCCACCTGCACCCGGTACGCCCACAGCGCCAGGGATACCCACAGCGCCAGGGATACCCACAGCGCCAGGAACTGCGCCTGCGACTGGCCCAGCACCGGGCATCCCCGGGGCCATGACACCAGGAACGACGCCTGGCACACCCGCAGCCGCAGGCGCGGCCATAGCGGATCTGGGCATACCGGGCAGCCCCGGGGCGCCAGCCCCCGACGCTCCAACACCAGGCATGGCACCTGGCACGCCCGCACCAGGAATACCAGCACCCGGAACGCCACCAGGAGCAGTACCAGGCATGGCGCCAGGAATACCAGCCCCAGGGGCCGCGCCACCAGGAGCAGTACCAGGCATAGCACCCGGTGCGCCGGCAATTACTGGCCCACCTGCACTGGGGGTACTGGCCCCATTCTTGCGCGCCAGCAAAGCACGTAAACCTTTACGACGTGGAGGCTGAGCCCCATTGCTGCCAGCTGGGTTTTGGTAGCCGTTAATTTGGCCAGGCGCCAGCACCTGAGTCTGCGCCGGCATAGGGCCACCAGGTGCCGCTGCTGAAGCCGCGAATGGAGCCGAAGTAGCCGACCAAGCAGTCCCTGCAGCCGACATTGCCGACCAGGGCCCACCGGCTCCTGAGGCTGCAGTAGGGATTGCAGCTGAGGCGGCGGAAGCATAAGGCGCCGCCGAGGCGGCCGAACCATAGGGCGCGGCAGAAGCAGCCGAGCCATAAGGCGCAGCTGAAGCGGCCGAAGCAAAGGATGCGGCTGAAGCCAGCGGCCCAGCCGAAGCGGCCGACATTCCAGTGCTAGCTGAGAAACCAGAACCCGCCAAATCTGAGCTAGCCACGCCTCGCTGCTGCGGCGGGGCAAAAGGCGAGACTTCTATACCAGCACCTGCCGCCTGGGCAGCTGCAACAGGCTCAGAGGGCGTGGCCGGGCGCGCCGTTTGAGAGCGGCGCACACTGCGGCGCGTAACTGGTTGAACCGGCTGCGGCAGCACGCGAGCAGCTAATGCCCCCTCAGGCAATGGAGGCGAGTCAATACTGGTCTGGCCAGCTGAAACAGCCGACTTGACAGCGTCTACACTAGAGTCATTGAGCTGCTGCGGCGGATCGTCCGGCTCAACCCTAGCTTTAGCCTCGCCGCTTTGCTCCTGACTAGCCGTACTGAAGTAGCTAGACGTATTGCCTTGGCTCGGGGTAACTGGGCTGGCAGCGTGGCTGGCCTGGCGGGCACGACGGCGCCCCATGCGGGTGGTTGGCTGCGCAGCGGTGATGTCTGCTGGGCTTTGTTCAGAGCTGGCAGCTGGCAGCTCAGCTGGCGCCCCAGGTAAGTCGGCGCTGGGCGCCGGCGGCTCAAAGCTTGGAGCTGGCGGCAAGGGCAGCGCTAAAGCCGGATCTAACTGCCCACTAGGGGCCGGAGCCTCGGTTGGCGCTATAAGCGGCACTTGCCCCACCGCACTATCAAAGGGCGGGGGTGGTAGCTGCCCTGGCGGCGCGGGCGGCGGACTGGAAGCTGAAGCCTGACTTTGCACGACGGCGTCGAACAAAGGAGAGCTAGCCCCGTCCGTCGTCGCCGCCATGGGCACATCTAAAGGATTAAAGGCTGCAGAACGCGCGCTAGGCAGCCCCAAGGCGCCGTCGTCAACTGCCGTAGGCGAAAGCCCAAAGAGCTCATCACCCAAACTGGCGGCAGCAGTGGGCTGGGGCGAAACCGTGCCGGCAACCAAAACCCGTGAAATTTCGGCAACCACTCGCTGAGGCGAACCCGGCCAAGGCGCCACCCAGGCGCCCAGATCATGCCAGCGCACCCCGTCATTGCGGGTCAACACAATCGCGGGCACGCCATAAGAATTCAAAGTGGCGATCACTGTGCGGTCTAGGCCATCAAGCTGCTCATCAATAATGGCCAGCTGCCCCAGTCCCACGGCAACGTCAGCTAAAAGCTCACTTATATCCGCACAGCGGCGTGAAACATACAGGTCACGCTCAGCGTCAATTTGTCGCAAAAGGGTGGAATCGTCATCCCACAGAGCTAGTAATACAGCTGTTCTCATTGCTCAGACCCCGTGTTCACCAGCACCAAGCCGGCACCAGAGCCTACTGCGGTGAGCACAGGCTCAACTTGTTCGGCCGGTACCAGCACACGCACACTGGTGCTTTTATCTGCGACGATGGCGTTTTGATCGCCTCCGATTGCGTCCACTATCAGTCCTTGAGCCACGCGCCTAGCTCCATTGGTGCTAGCTGCTTTAGTTGCCGACGGCGTGGGTGCTACAGCCGCTACGTTTCTGGAAGGCAACTGCCACAGCTCCACGGTATCGCCAACCCGAATGCTATTTAAAAGCTGGCCACTGCTTTGCACCACAATTGAGCGCATATTCAATTTGCTTTGCTGGCTAGTGGCGTCGGCTGGCAATAACTCTCCTGAGTGTAATGAACGTTGCGCATATGTGTCAGCTTTAAGTTGCTTTTGTTGCACATAAGCGCTACTTGCGCTCCCAAGATTCACTGAGACTAATTTCAGGTTTTTTCCAGCTTTTAGAGCAGTTCCTGGGGCTACATCCTGACTCAAAGCCCATACCTGCTGTGTACTAGTGGCTCTATCAATTAGTACTGAACCGGCTACCATAGACACGATGACCAGCACTATTCCAATAAAAAGCCTAGGATCTCGCCAAGTTGGGCGCCTCCAGCGCCAAGCGTCAATGCTCGCACCAGCATCATTTTGATGCTGCCGCGCCCCGTATCTATTCGATTGATTTAATTCAGACATATGCGCACCCCTTGGTAACAACCCCCAGGTCGTCCAGCTATCTGCCTATCCTAAGAGAAATTCTGGGCAGCCATGAAGTTTTCACAATCTCACCTAACCAGTTTGCATCTGGGCTAACCCGTGACATTATTAGGACATGGCACCTCGATTTTTATCTATCGCCGACGTCGCCGAGCAGTTATCGATTTCCGCCCAGGCCGTCCGTTCACTTATCCGCACCGGAGAGCTACCCGCTATTCAGGTTGGCGCTCGCGGTCTATGGCGCATTGAAGTAGCTGCACTCGAAGACTACATCGACAAACAGTATGCGCACACCCGTGAGGCCGTATCCGAAGGTGGATTAGATCTCTAAGCGCTATCGCTAGCACCCGATTTTGGGTAGCAATAGTGACCACACGACCTAAATATTAGCCGCTTGCGGCTAAATACTGGTCACAATTTCAATTGCTGACAGGATAAGCGTGACCCGATCGGATAAGTCACGCTTATCCACACTCAGCACGTCCACATGATCCGCACCGACACGGATGATCCTGCCGGTAATATCACCTGCCGCCGTATTGAATCTGGCCGGTCGCTTAGTTCGCATAATTTGACGCAAAACTGCCGCAACCGTGTAGCTAACCCGCCGTGACGCCGTCGTCTCTAACTGGCGCCCCACGCCCCGCACACTAACTACTGCCCCCATTGGCACCAGCATCTGACTGGCATCGCCGGCACGCAGTAGCAAAAATTCTTGGCGTGCTTGCAGTAGCTTGCCGCTAGCTACCCGCCCGCTGCGAGTGGTTACAGTAAGAGCACCACCCTCCACCGCGCGTAGGCGATCTACCAACGCGGTTCTACCAGCTTCAGCCTCGGCTAGCTCCCAAGCCTGAGCTGCCCTGGCAGAGCGTTCATACTGCTCAAACTGGCTATCTAGATCCGCTAGCAGGCTCTCTAAGTGCATGATTCAAGATTGCCATAACCAAAGTCACATTCGCTATTGACAGGGTACTTTCAGCAAAACATAATTAAACATCACTATTTCTCACCAAAGAAGGTGTACCGATGTCTAAGAGCCTAAAATGTTGGCTAGGTCTTCACCTAGTTGCCTGGCTCGGCACAGCGCTGAGCGTCTTGCTGCTAGCAGCCGCCGTGGCTTTGCTCAGGCCCTTGTCTTTGCAGTATTTGTCGCTGTGGTCGATGACGGATGTCAGCACTGCACTGGCCGGCCTGGCCGCCGCAGCCGGCGCCGCACTGGTGGCCTGGCACGCACTGGGAGCCATGTGGGTGCTGGTATGTGCTTGCACTAACCGCACTTTGAATTTGCGTCACAGCGCGCCTTTGGTGCGCAAACTGGCCACCGGTGCCGCCATTATTGCCCTTAGCTGCGCCCCGGCCAGCGCTAATGACGACAATCTAGGCTGGGGTGCGCATGGCCCAGGCCCCTCCCCTAGCGCCACCGCGAGCGCGAGCGCTTCAGCCAGGCCCAGTGCTTCAGCCAAGGCGAGCGCTTCGGCTAAGCCCAGCGCTTCAGCTAAAGCGAGCGCCCCGGCCACAGCAAGCTCCCCATCCAGGAGCCCGCACGCTAGCAGCGCGCCCACTAGCCGAGCCAGTGCCACGCCCACTAGTCACGCCAGCGCGCGAGCCAGGGCTAGCGCAAGCGCTAGTGCCTCACCCCGACCTAGCGCGCGGCCTTCAGTCAGTCCCAGCCGCTCTAGTGCTCATCCGCGCTCTGGCGGGCCTGGGTCTAAAACCCCGGCGGTTAAAAGTCCGGGAGCCAAATCTCCAAACTCGAAGGCCAGCCCCAAGAGCGGCAGCCTCAAGCCGGGTAGCGCGCAGCGCTCGGGCACTTGTGTCCCGGCTCCAGATGCTAAACCCGCCCCGGTTATTCGCCAGCACCTGGTTTTAGCTGGAGAGAGCCTATGGTCTATTTCCCTCCAGTGGTTGCAGCAAAATGGGGTACCCTCCCCCACCAACGGGCAGGTAGCTCAGCTGTCTAAACAGATTTTTGCGGCCAATGCGGCGCTTATCGGGGCTAATCCAGATTTGATTCGCCCCGGCCTAGCACTGACGATTCCCACTAAGGGCTAGCCATGAGCACGCTTTATGCCTCAAGTTATGCCCCTAGCGTGCGCCAGCAAGCCCCCCAAAGGCGCCAAGGTGCAGCAGCCTCCAGCCGCAGCCCGCAGCGCCAGGCAAGCGGCGCCGTCGGCCCTGGTTCTCCCAGCTCACAGCAAAGCCGCCAACCCCAAAATCACCAGTCCCAAACTCGGCGACAAAGCCAGCCTCAAAGCCAACAACTGCCCGATCCGGGACGCTGGGCGGGGACGGTAGCCGTTTACGCTTGGGAAATCATGCACGGGATGCGCCAGCCGCAACATTTAGCCCGCTGGCTTACCCCAGAGCTGTATGACGCACTCAGCCGCCGAGCACAGGTAGCCGCACGCTGCCAGGCCGGCAAGCCAGCCCGGATCCCCTACCTATATGCGGTGCGGGCCCAGGCCAGTGCCAGCGGCTGGGAAGTTAGCGTGCTGCTCTCCCACGATGGGCGCATCCACGCTTGTGCCTGCCAGATCCAGTTGCGACACGGGCACTGGGTAATGACCTACCTGCACATGGGCTAATGGGTCCTTATGCGCTTTGCGGCTTCAGCGGCCTGCTCAGCTACCCCAGCCAGGACCCTGCTCAGCGACGCTTACGTTTCTTGTTGGAGCGACGACGACGCTCAGCGCGGTTACCCCGGTTGTCGCTGCCTTGAGTGTCGGCGTCGGAGTAGGTCACCCCGGTAGACAGGGCCTTACGGCCGGTGTCACCCATGATCGAGGCCTGCTCGCGGGCCTGAGCGGCTTCGCGGGCGGCCTGCTTGGCCTGAGCTTCAAAGCGGGCACAGTAAGCGAAAATCTGCTCGATCGTGTCTTCACGAATGGCGTCCATCATGGCCTTGAACATATGGGCGCCCTCGTTGGCGTATTCAACCAACGGGTCGCGCTGGGCCATGGCCCGCAGTCCAATACCTTCCTTGAGGTAGTCCATTTCGTACAGGTGCTCGCGCCAGTGCTGGTCCACCACGGCCAGCAGCAGGCGACGCTCCAGGGTGCGCATGGGTTCTTCACCCAGCTGCGCCACAGCTAGATCGTTAGCGGACAGGTTAGCTTCGGCGTCCTCATAGGCCACCGCAATATCCTCAGTTAGCTCTTCAGTTAGGCGTTCACTGGTTAGCGCATCCAGGCCGCCTACGCCGTCGACCACCTCATCCACGGTCAAGCCCATCGGGTAGACAGTGGACAGGTCCTTCCACAGCTGCTCCAGGTCCCACTGGTCGCTGCGGCCCTCGGCAGTGCGCTGCGCCACCACGTTGGCAATTACGCGCTCACGGAAGGCCTTGATGTGGGGCTCTAGATCCTCACCCTGCAGCACCATGCGGCGCTCGTCGTAAACCTTTTGACGCTGCTCGGTGAGCACGTCGTCGTACTTAAGCACGTTTTTACGGATCTCGAAGTTACGCGCCTCCAGCTGACGCTGGTAGGAGGCGATGTTGCGGGTGATCATCTTGGATTCCAGCGGCACGTCGTCGGGGTAACGGTCCGAGGAGATGATCTGCTGAGCCAGACCGGTGGCGTAGGTGCGCATCAGATCGTCCTGCATGGACAGGTAGAAGCGGCTCTCACCGGGGTCGCCCTGACGGCCACTACGACCACGCAGCTGGTTGTCGATACGGCGTGACTCGTGGCGTTCGGTGCCCAGCACGTACAGACCGCCGAGCTCCACCACCTCGTCGTGCTCCACCGAGACGGCTTCCTTGGCTGCCTTCAGGGCGGCCGGCCAGGCTTTTTCGTACTCGTCGGGGGTGTCGATGGGGTCTAGGCCGGCTTCCTTCAGGGAGGCCACGGCAATGAACTCAGCGTTACCACCCAGCATGATGTCGGTACCACGACCAGCCATGTTGGTGGCTACGGTTACCGCACCTTTACGTCCGGCCATGGCCACGACGGCGGCCTCGCGGGCGTGCTGTTTAGCGTTTAGTACCTCGTGGGGGATGCGGCGCTCACGCAGCAGGGCCGAGAGCTCCTCGCTCTTTTCCACACTGGTGGTACCCACCAAAACCGGCTGCCCGGCGTCGTGACGCTCTTCAATGTCGTCAACTACCGCGTTCAGCTTGGACTTAACGGACTTGTACACCAGGTCCGGCTGGTCCTTGCGGATCATGGGCTTGTTGGTGGGGATGGGCACGACGCCGATCTTGTAGGTACCAGCGAATTCTGCGGCTTCGGTTTCTGCCGTACCGGTCATGCCTGAACGCGAACCTTCCGGGTACAAACGGAAGTAGTTCTGCAAGGTAATGGTGGCTAGAGTCTGGTTTTCACTCTTGATCTCTACCCGCTCTTTGGCCTCAATGGCCTGGTGCAGACCTTCGTTGTAGCGGCGCCCAGCCAATACGCGGCCGGTGTGCTCATCAACAATCAGTACTTCGCCGTCGGCAACAATGTAGTCACGGTCGCGCTTAAACAGTTCCTTGGCGCGGATGGCATTGTTGAGAAAACCGATCAGAGCGGTGTTGCCGGCTTCGTAGAGGTTGTCGATACCTAGACGATCCTCGATCTTCTCAATACCGGGGGCCAAAATACCCACGGTGCGTTTCTTCTCGTCAACCTCATAGTCCTTGTTGGGGCTGAGAATCTCGGCCACATCAGCAAACTCGCGGTACCACTTGTTGTTGTCGCCGTCGGCAGGGCCGGAAATAATCAGCGGGGTACGGGCTTCGTCAATAAGGATGGAGTCAACCTCGTCAACAATCACGAAGTTGTGCCCGCGCTGGACCATGTCCTCAGGGCGCTGGGCCATATTGTCGCGTAGGTAGTCGAAGCCCATCTCGTTGTTGGTGCCGTAAGTGATGTCGCAGTCATACTGCTTGCGGCGCTCAGATGGGTCCTGACCAGCAAGCACACAACCGGTGGTCAAGCCTAGGAAGCGGTGCACACGCCCCATTAGGTCAGACTGGTACTCGGCCAAGAAGTCGTTGACGGTAACCACGTGCACCCCCTTGCCGGTTAATGCGCGCAGGTAGGAAGGCAAAGCGGCAACTAGGGTTTTACCTTCACCGGTTTTCATCTCAGCAATGTTGCCCAGGTGTAGGGCCGCACCACCCATTAGCTGTACCCGGTAGGGGCGCTGGCCTAGTACGCGGTCAGCGGCTTCACGCACAGTTGCAAAAGCTTCAGGCAAGATATCGTCGAGGGTTTCGCCCTCTTCTAGGCGCTCGCGAAACTCTTTGGTCTGATTACGCAGTTCTTCGTCAGTGAATTCGCGGTAGTCATCTTCAAGAGCATCAACCTGGTCTGCGATAGCACTTAGCTTTCGCAAGGTCCGGCCTTCACCGATGCGTAGGATCCGGTCAACAATAGACACGCTTACAAGCTCCTTGCTGGCTTAAGCCTGTTACGGGCAGCCATTTGAATATATTCAACCTTGTCTATCGTACTATCGCCCGGCTAAGGCTTTGAATCTATTCGCTATTTGCTTTTCGTGCACTGAGCCTCACCATTCAGGTCCCACCCCTTACGCGCCAGCCTCACCAACCAAGCCCTACCCCTTACGCGCCAGCCCTACGATTCAGGCGCCCGCCCCTTACGCGCCAGCCTTACCGCGCTGACCAGCGCTTGCGCAAGTTTTCCACAGATTTATTTTAGCTATTGGCACCAGCAAGAGATGTTAGAGATATTTGATTTATGTTTAATGCTCTTACGCCTCTTGCCCGGCCCCTACTTCGAAAGTCAAAGCCACTTCCAGCTATAAGGCGGCGCCACTTGCTTCCTCTAGGGCCGCCACGCTTAAGCTCGCCACCGCCATAACCAACCCCCTCAAGGCCGCAGGTCAGCTGGTTTTACCTCGCCAATGCGCTGGTTGCGGCCTGTGGGATACAGACCTATGCCCACAGTGCCGCCAGCTACTAAGTCGCAGCGCCACCTTACTCAACAGCGATTTGCTGCCGGCCACAGATCTGGCCATCTGGAGCCAAGGCACCTATGCGGGAGCTTTACGCCAGATTGTGCTCAGTTTTAAAAGTGGTCGCCACCGCGCTATCACCGGTGCCGTATTGGCTGGAATTAACGACGGCGCCGCCGCCATGGTCCCTTGGCTTACCTGCCAGCTCGCTAGCGACAAACCCCTAGCGATCATCAACGCCCCTTCTAAGCTTTCGCGGCGTTGGCACGCCAACCTAGTGGCTCGCCAATTAGCCCAAGGCTTAGCCGATTTTTTAGCTCCACAGCTAGACATAGCTGTGGTCAGCGCCGATCCGCTACGCCTACGCTCTGGCAAACAGCTTGGTAAAAGCTCGCGTCAGCGTGCTCAGCGTCAGGTGCAGTGCCTAGCTGACGCCACCGGCTGGCAGGTAGTGCTGGTGGACGACGTCGTCACTACCGGATCCACGCTGGAAGCTAGCGCTAAGGCTTTAGAGGCGGCGGGCGGCGTCGTCGTTTGCGCCTGGACACTGGCTACAGCGCCTAGCAAAAAACGTACAGCGCGACCCTAAATTCAAGGCAAAACATGATTTCGCCTACAGAATACTAGCCAAAATAAGGGTGACACAGAACACGATTATGTACTATAGTGTGTCTTACAACACACCATCCCAATCGTTGGTATGTTTCGGAAACAACCAAGGAGGGTTGATTCAACTATGGAAATCACGGTTGTAGGCCGCCACGCTGAAATTAGCTCCCGCTTCCGCGCTTACGCAGAAGAGAAGGTCAGCAAGGTAACCCAGTACGACCCGCGCGCACAGCGAGTAGAAATCGAAGTCAGCCACGAGCGCAACCCCCGTTTGGCAGACACTTCTGAGCGAGTTGAGCTCACGGTGATCTCCAAGGGCCCGGTTATCCGCGCGGAGGCCAGCTCCAGCGACCGCTACGCAGCTTTTGACTTGGCTATCGACAAGCTATTCGAGCGCCTACGTCGTGCACGTGATCGCAAGAAGGACCACCGCCGCTACCCGATGATCACTGCCGAGGTCGAACAGGCCCTAGTTGAGCAGGGTATCGAAGTGGCCCCCGAAGCTGAGGCTGAGGAAATCGTACTGCCTCCCACCAAACCCGGTGAGGTAGTTGAATCCCAAATCGGCGACTCCCCGGTGATTGTGCGCCAGAAACTGCACCAGTCCACGCCTTTAACCATTGAAGAGGCACTTTACGAGATGGAACTGGTGGGCCACTCCTTCTACCTATTCGTTGAAGCATCCTCCGGCCAACCTTGCGTGATCTACCACCGAAAAGGTTGGACCTACGGTCTACTGCGTCTAGAGACGGTGTAGACACCTAAAGCGGGGCATAGAGCGTTTTAAGACGCCTGCCCACAGCTGCTAATGCAGCACGGGTGGCTGGGGAAACCCAGCCACCCTTTTTATGTCCTGTTTATGTTTAGCGTGAGCAGCGCCGTCGGCAGTTCAAGTAAGTAAAGCCGGGGCAGGCAGTTCAGAAACCTGCACTGGCGCCGTCGGCAGTGTAAGCAGGCAAAGCGCCCGGCGCCGTCGGCAGTCAAAGGCAGCGGCCCACATTTACACCCAAAATCGTCCGTCGCCTATGAAAATACGCGTTTAAATTATAGGGAACGGACGATTTTGCCTGTATTTGTCTGCACCCTAATTTGTGCCTGTGACACATAGCAAGCTAGACGCGGCTGTAGGTGGCCGCTTTCAGGCCCGAATAGCTGGGCACCCAAGTGGCACCCGAAGAAACCATCAGCTGCCCCTGGTCAGTCAGTACCGACACCTGTCCACCATGCTTGCCTGAAACCAGACGCTCGGCGTTAGTAACCTGAGTCATATCAGTTACCATCCCGCCCACCGGAGCGTAGGCCAGCTGCGCCACCCCAGCAGTATTAGCTTTAGCCAGCACCGCCACGGTTACCTCATCAACCCAGCTCAGCGCCGCCACGTCAGTTTGGTAAATCGAATATGCCTCACCCAGCCCAGTGGGTACGCCCTTATCGTCACGCACCACCGCACACACCGAAACTCGCATAGATTCACCCACAGCCACCGCGTAGGCTAGGCGGTAGCCGTCACTAGACACATTAAAAGCCGCAATAGGCAGGTTTGAGGGCACCGCAAGCGTGTAACGCACCCCTTGAGTCGAGTAAGCCAGCACATTAGCGCCCTGGCACAGCCACACCCAACCCAAGTTATCGGCACACACCGCCCCTAAATCAGTGTCGCCATTTACCTGCGTAAGGGTTTTGGTAGATACGCTCAGCCGCTCCAACGCATTATTGCGCTGCAGGTAAACAGTGTTTGCGTCAGCCACCGCCACCCCATTAATGCCTTCACCAAGGGCGCCGGCATCTAGTAACACCTTCGTGTTATTGCCCTCCAGACGCACCAGGCCCGCCGCGCTAGCGGCCACCACCGCACCGGGCGAACGGTGGCCCTGGCGGATTGTGGCACTAGAACCAATAACTGTGCTGCCACAGTTAACTATCACCTGGTTAACTGAGCCTAGCTGCCCCAAAGTAGTGGCCAGTTGGCGCACAATTGCTTGCTTATCGTTAGCTGAAGCGTTAGCCACCTCGCTGGATAAATCCACTGTGGCCACAGCCTGACTGACCTCAACTCCCGCGCCACCTAAGGTGACGCCGTCGGGAATGGCACTAGAAAGAGTCTGGTTAAGCCAGGGGGCCGGGCCGGTCAGCAGCGCACTAACCACATGGGTAGTTAACCTGCGGCGCAGCACCCAGCGCCTATCGGGCACCAAAGAGGTGCGGGTAGGGTTAAAAAAGTACAGGTTTTGCGCCACAAAAGCGTTCTGGAAGGAAGTAGCAGAAAGCAAAACACCGTCAGGAAGCGCCGCAATACGCCACTGCCCGGCCCCATCGGTGGCTAGGGACAAGGTCAGCTCATGGTTAGCTCCCCCAAAAGCCACCGAGTAGACACCTTTAGCATCCAGCGTGGCCAGGGCAGGGGCAGACACGTTCAAGGAACCGTCACTGGCGTCACTGACCCGCGCGTTGCCGGCAGAGTCATAAATCCACACTTGGGCATCCGGGCGCCAGGAACTGGCGGCCTGCCCCAGCAGGAAGCTGCGGGCAGTAGCAAATTCGTCAGAGTAGCCGGCCGCGCATGCCAGCAAAAAACCCTCCACAATCTGGGTGGGACTAGCGCCTTTAACCGGCCCCTGAGCGTATTGCAGCACCAGGTCAGCTTGGCGCACGTCATGATCAGCCACTCGCACCGGCCCGCTAGTGGGCAGCTTGGCGCAGGCCCCTAGCCCCAGCCCGGCCCCCGCCAGCAGCGAGGCTTTAATCAGGCTGCGGCGTGAAGCAAGGCTTGAATTAAGGCTTGCATCAAGGTTCGCAGAAACAGGCAGGTTTGCAGCAAAAAACCGCCCTGCAGCAGGAAAACGCTTGGAAGAGCTAGGACGCATCGTTTTCCTCCTCCTCATCAGCCCAGCGCGTAGCCGGAATAAGTAGCGGCAAGCCCAGCGATGGCGTGGGCACCGGCTCGGGGTTGGGCCCCATATGCCCGGCCACATCCTTAACCAAAGCCTCCAGCGGGGCGTCGGGCGGAATCACGTCCAGTGGCCCTCGCCCTGCAGGAACATCTTGGTTGCGAGGAATTAGCAGCAAGAATGCAGCGCCGTCGCCAGGCCACCCCCAGGCGCTGAGGGTGCCGTTGTGCAAGGCGGCGTCTTCACGGGAAATCGACAGGCCCAGCCCGGTACCCCCGCTTTTGCGCGCCCGCGAAGGATCGGCCCGGTAGAAGCGGTCAAAGACGTGCTCGGCTACTTCTTCACTCATGCCAATGCCGTGGTCACGCACCCGCACTGCCACGGCTGTGTCATCGCCCACCACGTTGATATCGATGGGTTTACCTTCGCCGTGTTCGGTTGCGTTAACCACCAGGTTGCGCAGGATTCGCTCAATTCGGGTGTGGTCGACGACGGCGGTCACCTTATTACCTTCAATGTGCAGGCGGATTTGGCAACCGTTAGCTTGAGCTAGTGGCTGGGCAAAATCAATGACGTCGCGGGCAATTTCGCCCACATCCCATTCCTGCAAAGATAGGGCCGCTGAGCCGGCGTCGAAACGCGAAATTTCTAGCAGGTCCGCCAGCATCTTGTCGAAACGCTCAATTTGCCCAAATAGCAGCTCGGTGCTGCGTTTTAGGCGCGGATCACTGAAGTTATCGCGGGCATCAAACAGGGTCTCACCAGCCAGCAAAATGGTGGTCATGGGCGTGCGCAGCTCATGGGAAACATCAGAAACAAAACGCTGTTGCAGACGCGAAAGCTCACTTAGGCGATCAATTTGGGCTTCAATTGAATCAGCCATGTTGTTAAAAGACAGCGCTAGGGAGGCCGCCTCATCCTGGCTTTTAATTTCTAGACGCTCACCAAAATTGCCAGCGGCTAGGCGCTGGGCAGCTAGCGAGGTGCGTCTAACTGGCAGCAGCACACGCCAAGTAAGTAATGCCACGGCAATTCCCATGGCTACCACCAGCATGGCTCCACCCGACACCAGGGCGCGGGTGGCCACATCAAGTAGGTGTTGCTCATTTTTTAGCGAATACACCAGGAACACGTTGTAAGTACCAGCCAAAGGCAAAGTAAGTTGGCTAGCCACCACAATGCCGGGTACCGCATTACCGTCGTCGGTCACCTTGGCGTACTGCCAGTATTGGCGGTGCGGGTTAGATTCCAGCTGGTTGATTAGATCATTAGAAATGGCCTGGCGTAACCCGGAGGTGGAAGACAGGTCGTTAATAACAATCGAGGAGTTTGAGCTACGCGAACGCATTAGCACCACCCCCACCCCGTTGGCGCCGCTAATGGCGTCTTTTAGGGAGGTGACTTGGCTTTGGGCCAGGGCCGAGACTTCCGCCGTGGTGTTGACGGCGGTGGCGTCCATTTGGCTTTGAGCTGTGGCCACGCGCGTATCGGCATCTGCAATTACTGCGTCTAGGCGTTCGCGCAGTAGGTCTGAACGCACCCAGGAGGTGGCGAAGATGATCAGGGCTAGCACTGACACCATCCCCACCACCATGACCTGCACGGCTACGCGCAGCACTAGTGAACGTGCTAGGGCTAGGCGAAAGTATTTTAGGGGGCTACGCGCCAGCCACTGGCGTATAGCGTCTAGGCCACGCATCAGCCCTGGGCACTACCGGCGCGGTAACCTACGCCGCGCACAGTGATAACCACCTTGGGGTGTTCGGGGTCTAGTTCCACCTTGGCCCGCAGGCGCTGCACATGCACGTTGACCAGGCGGTTGTCGGCGCTGTGCTGGTAACCCCACACACGCTCTAGCAGTTCCTCACGGGTAAACACCTTCCAGGGTTCACGCGCCAGGGTCACTACCAGGTCAAATTCCAGCGGGGTCAGCGGCACTACTTGGCCTGCGCGGCGAGCCTCGTGGGCGAGCACGTCAATATCGATATCGCCAATGCGCAGCTTGTCCTTGGGCGGCTCAGCATTGGTGGCGACGTCGCTGACACGGCGCAGGCGGGTACGTACCCGGGCCATCAGCTCACGGTTTTTGAAGGGCTTAGCCACATAGTCATCAGCCCCTGCCTCCAGCCCGGCCACCACATCTTGGGTGTCACTGCGGGCGGTGAGCATAATAATGGGCACGTCAGAAATAGCCCTAATGCGACGGCAGATTTCAATGCCGTCCATGCCCGGCAGCATCAGGTCTAGCAGCACTAGCTCTGGCTGGTTAATGGTAAAAGCCTGCAAAGCATGCGTTCCGTCTGCGCAATAAACCACGTCATAACCCCCGCTTTCGAGGGTCATGCCAACCATTTCAGACAGGGCAGTATCATCATCTACCAGTAAGATACGCGTGCTCATAACTACATTGTGACACTTAAAGCATATTTTTGCATGGTTATACAGGAATGTAGCTAAACCTCCTCCTCAAGGCGTAGGTACAAGCGACACAAACCTGGCAGGATTAGTTACGTAGCATATTCCCAAGGAGGTAACGGTGAGCGAGACTTGGCGCACGCCTAATTTCGACGAAAGCGCTGGAGAGCAATCTGGACAGCCGGCTGACTCTGCAAACAGCTCTGGCGGCTATGCCAACCCCTACCCTGGGCAAGGTTCCTACCCGGGTGCTGGTTACGACGGCGGCGCTGGCGTGCCTGGTGTCGGTGCGGATAGTGCTGCTGGGGCTGGTTATCCCGGAGCCACTCCTGGTTACCCCGGGGCAGGCGGTTCTGCCACCTCTGGGGCTGGTAGCTACCCTGGCGCCACCCCTGGTTACCCTGGCGGTTACCCGGGCGGCGGCGCATATCCGGGTGGCGGTGCTTATCCGGGCGCTGGCTATGGACCAGGATCTAATGGCGCCGCAAACTTCTATGTCTACAAGCCTGGCATTATCCCCCTACGCCCCCTGTCTATTGGCGACATCTACCAGGGTGCGTTTGCGGCAATTAAAACTAACGCGCACACCATGTTTGGTTTTACTACCGCCCTACTAGGGGTGGCGATAGTAATTAGCATTGGCATAAATTACTTAATTATCAACCTGGTATTACCTAGCTACATAAACACTAACTCTCCCTATGCTAGCGTTTTCGGAAGCGTGTTTACTACATTTTCTCAGCTAGGTGGCACTCTCTTACAGAATTTAGCTACGGTTTTACTTTCAGGTTTAATTGTTGTAGCGGTATCGCGCTCTGTACTTGGACGAGTAGCTTCCAGTAAAGAAGTATGGGAACGCACTAAATCAAAGTTCCTGCCATTAATTGGGTTGAATATAATCACCAGCATTATTAGCGGCCTGATGATGATAATTGGGATCATTCTATTTTTCATTCTGTTAGCTGGCGTAGCCGCTTCAGCTGAAACAGAAACTGAACTATTCCAAGACCTGGGTATCACCCTAGTCGGCATATTGATACTGGTGGTGGCCGGCGCAATAGTAGGCTCCTACTTATACATTAAATTCAGCGTCGCCCCACCAGCCATGGTGCTTGAAAACCTGGGAGTATTTGCCTCTATTGGCCGCTCTTGGAGCCTGACTCGCGGAAACTTCTGGCGCCTGTTCGGCATTAATATCCTGACCAATATAATCATCTCTATGGTGACCGGTGTATTTAGCGGTGTCGTTGTCCTGCTTGGCACATTTTCTACTGTCGTTGCATCATCATCTACTAATGACTTTATGGGAGCACTAAGCATCACCTTCATAATATCTATGGTCATGACCGCCATTAGCCTACTGATCACTCTGCCTTTCAGCTCCTCGGTCAACGCGCTGCTATATATCGATCTGCGTATGCGTAAAGAAGGCCTGGATGTGGAGCTACGTAACGCTGTAGCAGAACAACAGGCACAATGAATTTAATCTGGAAGTTTGCCCTTCTACCGACTTGGAGCCAGCCCACTCCAAGCCCAGATGAAGCACGCCAACAAGCCCACCATGAGCTCAGTAAAATAGCTTATAAACCTAAACAAAATCTTTTAGAAAAGCTATTTAAATGGCTGGACTCCACACTAAGTAAAGCTAAACTAAATTTGGGTTTACCTGAATGGGTTGGAGTGCTGCTTACCTTTTTGATCTTTGTGGCGCTGATAGCTTTGCTGCTCTACTTGGCCACAAAAATCACTTTGGCGCGCCGTAAACGTAAATCAGGGGCGCTTTTTGAAGATAAACGTGATGCTAGTATGCTCACGCTTAGCGCCAATAAGGCGGCTGCCGCCGGTGACTGGGTAAGCGCCGTCGTAGACCGTTTCCGTGCCATTATCCGCTCCCTAGACGAGCGCGCCTTGCTGGAAGATTATCCAGGCATGACCTCTCAGGAGGCCGGCCAGCTTGGAGCCCAGGTAATGCCAAACCTAGGTGAGAGCTTTACCTACGCCGCTAACTTGTTTGACCGGGCTCGCTATGGCCATGAAGAAACCGGCCCTAGTGATGATCAGTGGATGCGTGATTTCGCCGTCACCGTCACTAATACCCCAGGCGTAACCCACCAAAGCGCCCATAACCTCACCCCGGAGCTAACTCACGGCTCAGCTGGCCCACTGGATGTTAACCCATATGCGTCTAACCCCTACGCCACTAAAGGTAGGCGGCGATGAGTGTACAAACAACCCCCGCACAAGCCACTGCCAACTCTAAAAAGAGCGGATTTAAAGGCTGGAAGCTACTGGCAATCACACTTAGCTTGCTGCTGGCAGGCATGGTTATCTATGCCTCCATGAAAGAGGAACTCACTAAAGAGCCCTACGACATCCACAGCGTTAGCTCCGATGGGGTGCGGGCTTTAGCGCAGGTGCTCAATGACCACTATGACGTCTCAGTGGACCAGGTGCCCTCAGCTGCAAAGGCTATTTTGGCTGCCCAGCAGGGCAAACCGGTAACCATCTTTAATGCTGGCAGGCTACAAAATAACGACTTTGAAACTCTACTAACTACCTCAAACGCTGATATCACCCTGGTTGGCTTCGGCTACTACCTGCTTGAGTCCCTGGCTGAAAGCGGCTTGGAACTGCAAGGTTACAACGATAAACCTGCCTCTCGCGGCACCTGCTCTATATCCACCAAAGCCCAAACCATCAGCGCAACCGGAAACGCCATAATAGTGCGTGACCCGCAGGCGCTGGCCGATAGCCAGTACCTGGGCCGTGGCCCAGCCCAGCTGTGTTTCGCTTATGCCGACGGCTACGGCTATCTGGAACTGCCCTTAAAGTCAGGCAAAACCCTGCGCATCATCACTAATCCAGAGCTAGTTACCAACAAGTACCTAGACAAAGATGACAATGCAGCCTTGGCACTTTATGCCACCGGGCGGGGCAGCGAAGTAGCTTTTTATAACGCCGAAAATGCTGACTCATTTAATTCGGATCAGCAGCTTAAACCCTACCCATCCTGGCTGGTGCCATTAATGTGGCAGTTTGCTCTATTGGCATTGGTGTGGGCATTTATTGTGGGCCGGCGCCAAGGCCGGATTGTTAACGAGCCACTGCCGGTAGTTGCGCAAGGCACCGAAACCACGGTGGGGCGCGCCGGACTGTATCAGCGAGCTAGAGCCAGTGAACATAGTGGCCGTATTTTGCGTATAGCCACCATTATTAGGCTGGGCCGACGCCTGGGGATTTCCCCAAATGCTGACGCCACCTTAGTGACACAAACGGTATCGATGGCCTGTAACCGCACAGCTAAAGAAATTGAATACATACTCTACGGGCCCGAGCCAGCAAGTGCAGTAGAACTGACCCAGCTAAGCCAAGCCCTTGAACAATTAGAAGAAGAGGTAAAGCACTATGAGCGCTGAAAACCTAGACTATAGCGTTCCCACCCAGGCCCGCCTGGCAGCGGTGCGCAGCGAGGTCGCTAAAGCTGTGGTGGGCCAGGACGCCGCCGTCACCGGCCTAGTGGTAGCCCTGCTAGCGGGCGGTCACGTACTGCTTGAGGGCGTACCCGGGGTGGCTAAAACCCTGCTGGTTAGGGCTTTGGCGGCGTCGTTGGAGCTGGATACTAAACGCATCCAGTTCACCCCGGACCTGATGCCCGGTGACGTAACCGGTTCGCTGATTTATGACTCACGCACCGCCGAGTTTTCTTTGCGCCCAGGCCCAGTATTCACTAACTTGCTGCTGGCTGACGAAATTAACCGTACTCCCCCCAAAACTCAGGCAGCTTTGCTTGAGGCCATGGAGGAACGCCAGGTTTCTATTGACGGCACGCCTCGGGCTTTGCCTGAGCCTTTCATGGTGATCGCCACCCAGAACCCGGTTGAGTATGAGGGTACCTATCCCCTGCCTGAGGCACAGCTGGACCGTTTCCTAATGAAACTGGTGCTGCCGCTGCCTGAACGTGACACCGAAATTGAGGTGCTCACCCGCCACGCCAACGGTTTTAACCCGCGTGACCTGGTTAGCGCCGGTTTGCAGGCGGTTACTAACGCTCAGGATTTGCGCCTGGCCCGCAGTGAGGTGGCTAAGGTGGGTGTTGGCCCGGAGGTGACCGCCTATATTGTGGATTTGGTGCGAGCTACGCGGGTTTCGCCGTCGCTGTCACTGGGGGTCTCCCCGCGTGGAGCCACCGCTCTGCTGGCTACTTCGCGGGCTTGGGCTTGGCTTAACGGGCGCTCTTTTGTCACTCCCGACGACGTCAAAAACTTTGCGCTGCCTACCTTGCGTCACCGTATTAAGCTGCGTCCTGAAGCTGAGCTTGAAGGGGTCAGTGCCGCTTCGGTTATCGACGGCGTACTGCGTATGGTTGCGGTCCCGCGCTGAGGTAAATGCATGTTTGCCTCCAAACGGCTGGCTTTACTGCTGGCCCCGTGTTTGCTGCTGGTTTTTCTTTCCACGCGCGCAGCCCTGATCTGGGATCTGGCGGTAATCTGCCTGGCCCTGTTAGATGCCTTTTTGGCGCCAAAACCCCTGGAGCTTAGGGTTGAGCGCGAAAATGGCACCACCGTGCGTTTAGGACAACCCAGTTCTGCGCGCATTACGATCACTAACACTGCCAAACGCACTATGCGCGGAAGCCTGCGTGATGCCTGGGTGCCTAGCGCCGGGGCTAGCGATAATTTTTACCAGTTCAATTTGGGCCCTGGCCAGAAGCGACGTTTCACTACCCCGCTGCAACCTAAACGCCGAGGTAAGCGCCGGGCTGACTACGCCACTGTGCGTTCGCTTGGGCCGCTGGGCTTGGCTGGGCGCCAGCGTTCCCTGGTAGCGCCGGCACATGTGCAGGTGCTGCCGCCGTTTAATTCGCGTAAGCATTTGCCTTCACGCCTTAATTTGCTGCGTGAAATGGATGGGCGCAGCGCGGTTATGGTGCGTGGGGCGGGCACGGAATTTGATTCTTTGCGTCAGTATGTTCCCGGCGACGACGTGCGCTCTATTGACTGGCGTTCGACGGCGCGGCGCGGCGAAGTGGTGGTGCGTACCTGGCGCCCTGAGCGTGATAGGCATGTACTGATCATTATTGACAGTGCCCGTCACAGCGCCACCCGTATGGAGGAGGGCACACGTTTAGACGTGGGCATTGATAGCTCATTTTTGCTCTCTGCCCTAGCTAGCGCGGCTGGCGACCGGGTGGAAGTAATGGCCCTAGACACTAGGCGCCGGGCCTGGATTGCCGGTAAGAAGTCAGGTGAGTTGATTGCCACCATGGCTAATGAGCTAGCTGATGTGGAACCGTATCTGGGTGAGCTGTCAGCGCCGGCGCTTAACTTGGCCGCCTCTCAGCGTCTAAGCCAACATGCCCTGGTGGTGTTGCTTAGCAGCCTTGAGGCGGTAAGCCACGATCAGGCCCTAACTGACGTGCTGGCCATGATTGCCCATAAGCACACGCTTATTTTTGCTAGCGCCATAAACCCGCAAATTGAGCAGATGAGCCATGAGCGTGACAACGCTGACCTGGCTTATCAGGCCGCCGCCGCTGAGCGCACACTGCTAGAAACTAACCAGGCACGCAGCCAGCTAAAGCGTCTGGGCATTGAGGTGGTGGAGTCAGCTCCGGCCACTTTGGCGCCGGCTTTGGCTGACACTTACCTGGCGCTTAAGGCCGCTGGCCGCCTCTAGAGCGGCACAGTTAGCCAAGCGTGAGCTCCACTTAGTCAAGCGCAAGTCCCACCGCGCATCCGCTAGAGCGCATCCGCCGCTCTGCGCGACCGCAGACCTGGCCCGCCCCTGATGGGGCGGGCCTGAATGTTTGGGGGCGGGCCTGAATGTTTTAGGCCTGGGGGTTAGGCTACAGGTTTAGGCCCGGGGGTTAGGCGTTTAGGCCTGGGCGGCGTAGGCGCCGATTTGGCTTGGGTCTAGGTCGCCGTCGTCGCCTTGCAAAGCCGCACGACGCCCCAAAATGAAGGTATAAGCCCACAAACCCGCAGCCGCACTGGCCCCCAGCGTAATCTTGATCCATAGCGGCAGATCCGAGGGGGTAACAAAGCCTTCCAAAGCCCCGGCCACAGCCAAGGCGGCAATTAGGGAGATAACTGCTGAAACCAGCACGCGCCCTTCCTGGGCTAGGGCCTGGCCGCGAGTGCGTCTACCGGGCACCAGCATGGTCCAAAACAGGCGTAGCCCCACCCCACCGCTCATAAATACGCAGCTAAGTTCTAGCAGGCCGTGGGGGGTTATGTAGGCAAAGAATTTACCGATTTCGCCCTGCTCACTCATCACCGCACCCATTAGCCCAACATTTAAAGCATTTTGCCATTGCACCAAGATCGGGAAAAACCCGGTCAGGCCGCTAATGATGCTGATGGCGGCCACGCGGGCGTTGTTGGTCCACACTTGGGAGGCAAACTCTGAATGGGCGTATTGAGAGTAGTAACCCACGAATTGACTTTGGGCAATAGAGCGGCGCGTAGCTGGAGGCACCAGGAGGTCAAAAACCGTCATATTGTTGAGCAGGTACAGCGCACAGATCAGCGACACTGCCAGGGATGCCACCATCACCCCAACTGAGAACCAGCGCGCCTTATATAGCCCCATAGGCATGGTGACGGTAACGAAGCGGCGCACATTGGTGGCCCGCGCATTTTGGTGGTAGCCAATGCGTCCGCGTGCTCGCGACAGCAGGCGGCTGAGCTCCACAATTGCGTCAGGGTCGGGGGCTTGGCTTCGCACAGCAGAAAGCTGCTGGCCTACCTGACCGTAGAGTGAGATCAGCTCATCGGTTTCTTTGGCGCTGAGAATACGTTTGCTAGCTAGCTTGCCCAGACGTTCCCACTGGTCTTTATGAGATTGGCGCAGCGCATCTATATCCACCCGGGTACTCTTTTCTTGTGGAGACTTTGAACAGCTCATCGGAAAGAATGATCGTCCCTGAGCAGGTTATCACTGGTGAAGGCGTGGTGGTTGATATCGCCCCGGCGCCTTTGCCTACCCGCATGGGCTCAGCAGTGATTGACTATGCCGTATATTTCCTGGGTTTATCGTTCTCTCTGCGGCTTTTGTACACCGCTGTTAACCAATCGACTGTGTCTGCGGCGGTTTTGGCAACCAGCGTGGCGCTGATGCTGGCTTTTTGGCTTATTTTCATGCCATGGCTGGTGGAAGTGTTAAGCCGGGGGCGTAGTTTAGGCCGGTTAGTTATGGGCTTGCGGATTGTGCGCGACGACGGCGGTCCGGCTCACCCTTATCAAAGCTTTGTGCGGGCTATCTGTGCTCCCTTTGAAGTGCTGTTCACCACCGGGATAGTAGCCGTGGTGGTGATGTTGTTTTCTAAGCGTTCCAAGCGTGTTGGTGACATTCTGGCGGGCACCTATGCCGCCCAGGAGGACAATATTATTACCTCTCCCCCGGTACTGATCATGCCCCCTGAGCTGCGTTATTGGGCGCGTGGAGCGGATATCCGCGAGCTACCCACCCACCTGTCGCTTTCGGCCTACACCTTCTTGCAGCGCGCCTCCAGCTTGGATCTGCGCCACCGGGCCTCCCTGGGGCAGGCTTTAGCTGATCAGGTCTCTGGTTTGGTTTCTCCTCCACCCCCGCCACACACGCATCCGGAACGGCTACTAGCTGCGGTTTTGGTGGAGCGGCGTGACAGGGAGTATTTCTTGAATTTGCAACGCGAACGCCGCCACCAACAGCAACAGTCAGCGGCGGCGCAGCTTCCTTACGGTTTAGGCACTCTATAGGCGCCCTATATCGACGCCGGCTGGCCTAGGTGGCCAGCCGGCTTGCGTTTAGCTGGCGCGGGCAGTTTGCCGACGTCGGCTTAGCGCTAGGGGCTAGTGCTTGAGGCTAGGGGCTTTTAGCGCGGCAGCAGCATGGCCACCCCGTCACGTACCGGGTAGGCTCGCGTAGCTTCGCGGTTAACCAGGTAGTAGTCGGCGCCAGGGGCCTGTACCTGCACGCTGCCAGATTCAGGGGCTGCCTGTAGCGAGCCAAGCCCGGGCACCAGCAGCACCGTGGGGGGCATGTGCTCGGCGTCGGTTAGCGGTGAAACATCCACCGGGTCACGCAGCAACTCACGCAGCCAAGGGGCAATCTGGCTCATCAGCCCTCCTTTTCGCCCTTTAACAGGCGCAGATGTGAACGACGAGTAACCTCAGTGGCTGAGCGCGGGTTACGCAGATCCGCCGGCATAGAGCTGCGGGCGCGGTCTACTGCCTCAGAGCGTTTAGGTGAACGCCGCGACGCCGCCCGCACTGCCTCAGCTAGCGCGTCTAGATCATCTGGAGTAGGCGGGGCCGGTTCAAACTCGGTCACCAGGCGCACCACCTGCCACTGGCGCGGAGCCGTGAAAGAATCCACGTGCACCTCGCACAGGTCATAGGCCTGTGGATCTGCCTCCACCGACAGCGGTCCAATCACAATAGTTGAGTCCGCATAGTTGGAGGTCAACGTAGCTACCGCATTACGCCCGCAACCGGGGCGGCGGCACTTTCTGCCTCGCACTTGTGTTACACCAGCTTCTCTTGGCCGTCTGCCTTGAGGCTGTCAACAATTGCCTTAACCTGCTGCGCGTGTGCCGGGTCTGCCACCAGTAGGGCGTCAGGGGTGTCCACAACCACCAGGTTGGGTACGCCCAGTAGCGCCACTAGACGTCCGGCAGAGCTAGCCACTAGGGCGCCGTCGGAATCTACGTTACGCACCTGAGCGGTGCCAGAAAGATCTAGCTGCTTAACCCCCGCGCCAGTGCCCTGCTCGGCGGCCGGGATCAGCTCAATGAGGGCATCAAAGCCACCTACGTCATCCCAGCCCATAGCGGCAGGCACCACGGCTACGCCACCAGCGGCCGCTACCGGCTCAGCAATAGCGTGGTCAATGGCGATCTTTTCCAGGCCCGGCCAGGTGGCAGCCAGTACCTCTTCACGCTGCGGGGTGTCCCAAGCCTTAGCGATAGTCTCAATACCTGCAGCCAGAGCCGGCTTGGTGGTGGCCAGGTGATCTAGCAAAACCCCAGCCTTAACCACAAACATGCCCGCATTCCAGCGGTAGTCACCGCTAGCCAGGTAGGCGGCGGCAGTCTCAGCGTCTGGCTTTTCCGTAAAGCCAGCCACCGCGCGGCCACTGGGAGCGCCGGGCACAGTAATGGGCTCAGCGCAGTGAATGTAGCCAAAAGCAGTAGAAGGACCGCTAGCTTCGATCCCAATAGTGACCACATATCCGGCCAGGGCCAGCTCAGCAGCCTCTAGCACAGCCGCGTGGAAAGCAGACTCATCAGCAATAGTTTGGTCGGCGGCAAAAGAACCCACCACAGCGTCGCGACCATTGCGGTTAGCGATCACTGCCGCTGCCAGGCCAATAGCGGCCATAGAGTCACGCGGGGCCGGCTCAGCAATTAGCTGCTCACGGTCAAGCTCAGGTAGCTGGTCAGCTACCGCAGCCACATGGGCGATACCGGTTACCACAGTAATCGAGTCAGATACCGGAGCCAGACGGGCCACAGTCCCCTGCAGCAGGGAGCGACCAGCGCCGGTCAGATCAAGGAGAAACTTCGGGCGCTCACGACGCGAAAGCGGCCACAAGCGGGTGCCGGCTCCACCGGCAGGGATGATGGCGTGGATTTGGGTCATAGACCAAGCCTAGCGGGTTTAGCTGCCAGTTAAAGCCGCGCCACCCGGGGCAGTTTCAGCTGTACTTTTCTCTTTAGTAGCAATCGCCATCCAGGCGCTGGTGTAAAGCAGCACCATGGCCGCTGCGTGCATCCAAATAAGCAGCACCACAACCGTCGAAAACGAGCCTAGCAGCGGATTTACAGTGCCAGAGGCCAATCCCTTACTGCCCACCAGACGCAGCACTGTCATCACGCCGGCTCCGGCAAAAGAGCCAATTAATAATACTCGCCGGCGCACCTCAACCTTGGCGAGTATAACTATTGCAGTTAACACGCCGCCGTCGACAATAAAACCCAGCCCATAAGCAAACAGCTGCAACAGCGAAGTGGAGCCAGGAATATGCAAGTAGCTATCAAGCTGGGAGTGCAGCGCCACCGCCAAAGCCAAGGCCGCTGAGCTCACACTCACCCCAATAACCACCACCAGCACCATGGCGGCGTCACGCAAACGCAAAGCCACAAAATTTGCGCGCAAAACCGGGGCTGAAAACATTGCCCGCACCCCGCCGCGCAAAACCGCCGGAATTTCCAGGGCCGTGGCCACCAGCGTCACCGTGCCAATAAAGGCAGCTATCCCAATACCCTGATTTAGCTCCAGTTGATCCAAACGCACCAGCCCCGAGCTAGAGCCATCAGAAATAACCCCCGGCAGGGCATGGCTAAGCGTTTTAACCATGGCCGCGCGCCAAGCCGGAAACATGTCCGAAAGCTGCAGCAGCGAGGAAACCACAAGCGTCAGCGCCGCAAACAGGCTGACCAAGCCGGTATAGGCAATACCGGCCGCCAAAATCGCCCCACGTTCAGCCTTAAAACGCGCATAGGCTCGCCCAAACGTGGTGGCCTGCCAGCGGGCATAAACCGCTTTACAGGCCACCACAATTTTACGGATAGTTAACACTAGATACGGCCCATACCCGGGGGACGCAAATCCCCAGGGCCCCCATAGTTACCGCCAGGGGTAACAATCGTGCCGCTGTGACCAGCGATGATATCTAGCGCATCTTCCAGGCGGCCAATTGCAGCCATATCCCCAGTTAGCTCCACGAAACGGCAAGCTGCCTCCACCTTGGGGCCCATAGAGCCAGCAGGCAGCCCCATTTCGCGCAGACGCATCGGGGTGGCGCGCTTAACCATGCGGGCTTGGGCTGTGCCGTAACCTTCGTAGACACCGTCTACGTCGGTGAGGATGATCAGCGCATCAGCTTCCAGGTCCTCAGCTAGCACCGCAGCGGTTAGATCCTTGTCAATAACCGCCTCGGCGCCTTGCAGCTGACCCTTCTCGTTACGGATCACGGGCACGCCACCACCGCCGGCGCAAATCACCACTGCCCCAGAGTTAACCAGGTTGCGAATCAGGCGGGTTTCAATCACCCGCTGCGGGGCGGGACTGCCCACCACGCGACGGAAGTGCTCGCCGTCGGCCTTAACTACCCAGCCGCGCTCGCGGGCAATGCGCTTGGCGGTTTCCTCGTCATAAACCTCTCCCACAAACTTGGTGGGGTTGGCAAAGGCAGGGTCTCCAGAGAGCACCAGGGTTTGGCACACCATGGTGGCCACCTGGCGCCCGGGCAGGGCGTTTTGCATGGCTTGCAGCAGCCAGTAGCCGATCATGCCCTGGGTTTCAGCGCCCAGCGTGTCTAGCGGGTAGGCGCGGCTAAGGCGCTCGTCATTGGCACTTTCCAAGGCCAAGACACCCACCTGGGGGCCGTTACCGTGGGTGATGATCAGCTCGTGCTCGTTAGCTAGCTTGGCCAGTTGGGCCGCAGCTAGCTGCACATTAGCAATCTGGATGTCGGCGTCGGGCTTGTCGCCGCGACGCAGCAGGGCGTTACCGCCCAGGGCAACCACAATGCGCAAAGGTCACTCCCCTAAGGTGGCCACCATAACGGCCTTGATAGTGTGCATACGGTTTTCGGCCTGGTCAAAGGCGATGTTCACGTCGCTTTCGAACACGTCGTTGGTAACCTCAAGGGCGTCCAGGCCGGTCTTTTCGTAGATGTCGCGGCCCACGGTGGTGTTTAGGTCGTGGAAGGCAGGCAGGCAGTGCAGGAACTTCACGTTGGGGTTGCCAGTCTTGGCTACCAGCTGCGCGTTAACCTGGTAGGGCAGTAGCAGCTTGATGCGCTCGTCCCAAACTTCCTTGGGCTCACCCATGGATACCCACACGTCGGTGTAGAGGAAGTCAACGCCCTTAACGCCTTCTTCTACATTGTCGGTGATGGTGATGCGGGCGCCGGTGGTCTTGGCGATTTCGCGGGCGGCCTCAACTACCTCGTCAGAGTTCTGTAGCTCGGTGGGGGCCACCATGCGCACGTCCATGCCCATCATGGCGCCGGAAACTAGCAGTGAGTTGGCTACGTTGTTGCGGGCGTCGCCTAGGTAGGCGAAAGCTACCTCGCTTAGGGGCTTGTCAGAGTGCTCGATCATGGTCAGCTGGTCGGCCAGCATCTGGGTGGGGTGCCAGTCGTCGGTTAGACCGTTCCATACGGGCACGCCAGAGAGCTGGGCTAGCTGGTCTACGTTGGACTGCTTGTCGCCACGGTATTCGATGCCGTCATAGAAGCGGCCTAGTACGCGGGCGGTGTCGGCTACGGATTCCTTGTGACCGATCTGGGAACCGGTGGGCTCCAGGTAGGTTACGTTTGCACCCTGGTCGTAAGCGCCAACCTCAAAGGAGCAGCGGGTACGAGTGGAGGTCTTTTCGAAGATCAGGGCGATGTTCTTGCCCTTGAGGTGCTGGACCTCGCGGCCTTCCTTCTTGGCAGCCTTGAGCTCAGCGGCCAGGTTTAGCAGGCCACGCCACTCTTCGGGGGTGAAGTCTAGTTCGCGCAGGAAGGAACGACCGTGCAGGGGGTATGCCATGAGTGGCTTCTCCGTTTCTTTGGCTTTATAGGGTTTGGATTGGTCTAGGGGTGGATTGTGGCCAGTTTTTTACGACGACGCCGCCAGGCGCTTGGCCTTTAACGCCCGGGCGGGTGGTTAGCCGGTTATGCCCGCTCGGCGGCCCGATTGGCGGGCCACCAACTGGACTTAGACCGGCTGGCGCAGGGTCGGGCAGCTCATGCAACGCGGGCCACCACGACCACGGCCGAGCTCACTGCCAGGTACGGTGAGCACCTCCAGGCCGCGACTTTGTAGGTAGGTGTTGGTGGCCACGTTACGTTCGTAAGTGACTACAGTGCCGGGGGAAATGGTTAGACAGTTGTTTGCGTCATCCCACTGCTCACGGGCAGCAGCCAGGGAGTCTTGCGGGGTGGTTAGCACCTCAATGTCGGCTAGGCCCAGGGCGCGAGCGATGACATGGTGCATGTCTTCAGCTGGGTGGGAGACGATAGCTGGGTGCTGGGGGTCCGATCCGGGGGTGATCACCAGCGAGGGGCGCATACCCAGACCCGCGTATTTGGTGAAGGTACCCTGGTTGATCATGGTCATGACCGTGTCTAGGTGCATCTGCGAGCGCACCTTGGGCATATCTAGGGCCACGATTCGGTTTACCTTGCCTGAGGCAAACAGTTTGCTAGCTAGGATTTCTACACCTTGGGTGGTGGAGCGTTCACCTAGACCAATTAGTACTGCGCCGTTACCGATAATCAGTACGTCTCCACCTTCGACGGCGCCGGTGCCGTCCATGGAACCAAAGTTAAATACGGGGAATTCTTCGTTAGCAAACAGCGGGTGCCAACGGTAGATTGCCTGGTAGTTAACGGTTTCACGGCGTCGGGCCGGCAGGCGCATGGAGTTAATGGATACGCCGTTATAGATCCAGCAGGAGGTGTCGCGGGTAAAGAGGTGGTTTACCAGCGGCTCTAGGATTAGATCGTCGCCGTCCATGCCAGCAATTACTACTGAGGAGGGGACGCTAGTGTTTTCTAGTAGCTCGTTCTTGGTTAGGCCGGCCACCAAAATGCGGGCGAGTTCCTCGCTGGGCAGGGTGCTGAAGTGGCTGCGGATATTGTCTACAGCTAGCGGACCGAAGGTGGCCGGGGTAAAGGTGTTTTCTAGTACGTGAGTGCGGGCTTCGCTGTTGTCTAGCGATTGGGCCAGCAGATCTTGCATATAAAGTACTTCGACGCCACGTGAGCGCAGTACGTTTGCGAATTTATCGTGTTCTTCCTGCGCTTCGGCTAGCCACAAAATGTCGTCAAAGAGCAGGTCGTCTTTGTTTTGTGGGGTCAGGCGCTTCATCTCGTCACCAGGGCGGTGCAAGATAACTTGTTCTAGGCGACCAATTTCCGACTCAACAGCTAGAGCCATTTGCATCACTCCTCGGGATTTGACTGTGCCCATAGATACGCTCAGCTCGTCACTGTTTGCACGTTAACGAGGCTTCGACACATGCATTAAGGCCGCATTCCTAGGGCATTATATGTTGCCTCTTCGACCCTAACCAAGAGCCCAACTAAGTCAAACTCTTTGAACTTATAAAGCCAACAAGAAGCAACAATATGGCAAAATATCTACCGTGAGTGACAATACCGGAACCCCCATGCTGGCCCGCCAACGCCAGGACTTCATCATGGATTTAGTTACGCGCAATGGTGGCGTGCGCGTGGCAGAAGTAGTTGAGGCACTGGGCATCTCTGAGATGACTGTGCGCCGCGACATTACTGAGCTGGTTAGCGCCGGCCTAGTAGAGCGCGTCCACGGCGGCGCGGTAGCCGCTGGGCCCAGCTCTATGGAGCCGCGTTTTGCCACTAAATCTGAGCAGCACACCAATGAAAAACGCCAGATTGCGCTAGTTGCCGCTAAGCTCGTACGCCCTCAGGATTCTTTGGCCCTCTCTGGAGGCACCACCACTTTGGCAGTGGCACGCGCCCTAACTGAGTTGGAACATTTTCCAACTTTGACCATCATTACTAACTCGCTGCCAGCAGCTAATTTGCTGTTCGACGCCGCAGATACGGCCCGCGAGCAGGGCCACCCCGCCCCCACCGTGATTTTGATTGGTGGTGAGCGCACCCCTTCTGCTGCCTTGGTGGGGCTGACCGGGATTGATGCGCTCTCTTCGCTACGCGTGGAATGGTCATTTATGGGTACTCACGCTTTCGATGCGCGTGTAGGTTTGATGACCCCGAACCTCTCCGAGGCTGCCACTAACCGTGCGCTGGTGCGTTGCGCGCGCACCACGGTGGCGGTTATGGACGTCTCTAAGTGGGATGCGCTCGGTCTGCAATGCTTCTGCTCCCTCGATGACCTGGATGTTTTGATCACCGACCGCTCACCTGAGCCCCAGACCGTGGCCCACCTGGAAGACCACGGCATCACGCTAACCATCGCGGATTAACTACTAGTGCAGGCTAACTACTAGCCTGGACTGACCATATATAAAGGAGCAACGATGCTAAACCTGCCCGCTTTGAGCTTTAGTCAGGGCGCTAAGGGTGCCACAGATTTGTTTGTGGCTACCTTTGGCAGCCAGCCTGAGGGCGTGTGGCAAGCCCCTGGGCGCGTCAATGTTATTGGCGAACACACTGACTACAACGGCGGCCTGGCCTTCCCAATTGCCTTACCGCACCGCGCTTTTGTGGCTTTGAGCCGGCGCCCAGACCGCCTGGTACGCCTGGTTTCTTCAGCCGACCCTAGCGATGTGGTGAGCTTGGATTTGGATCAGGTGGCCCCTAAAGGCGAAAACGGCGAGGTTAGCGGCTGGGCTGCTTACCTGGTGGGTGTGGCTTGGGCACTGGAGCAAGATGGTTTGGGTCCGCTACCAGGCTTCGATATTGCTCTAGAGTCTTGCGTGCCACTGGGGGCGGGTTTGTCTTCTTCTGCCGCTTTGGAATGCGCGGTGGCGGTAGCTCTCGACGACGTCGCCGGGCTGGCTTTGGCTGGTCCAGCCGATAACCCCTCGGATGTGGGCCGCGAGCGCCTAGCTCGGCTGTGCTGTTTGGCTGAAAATAAGATTGCTGGCGCCCCTACTGGCGGGCTGGATCAGGCGGCGTCGCTGCGGTGCCGCGCCGGACATGCTTTAGCGCTAGATTGCACTGATTTTTCGGCTGAGCAGGTGCCTTTTAACTTGAGCGAGTCGGGTTTGAGCCTGCTGGTGATTGACACTCGCGCCCCGCATGCGCTGGTTGATGGCCAGTATGCGGCGCGGCGCAGTAGCTGTGAGCAGGCTGCAAAGCTGTTGGAAGTGGAGCTTTTGGCTGATTTGGATCCTGAGCAGCTTGACTACAACCTGGAGCTGCTAGCGCAAAGCGCTCGCGAGCAGGGCCTAGAGCAGCAGGTGGACACTTTGGTACGCCGCACGCGCCATGTGGTTAGCGAGATTGAGCGTACGGAAAAGCTCATTGAGCTGCTGCAAACTCAAGATTTAACTGATGCGGCCGCACTAGCTGAGGTTGGCCAGTTAATGAATGCTTCGCATGACTCGCTACGCTATGACTATGAAGTGACTGTAGGCGAGTTGGATACGGCGGTTGAGGCAGCCCGCGCTGCTGGAGCTATTGGGGCGCGTATGACTGGCGGTGGTTTTGGTGGCTCTGCCATTGCCTTGGTGCATACCCAGGAGTTGGAGCAGGTAGCCCAGGCTATTGCGCAGGCCTTCGCTAAGGCTGGTTACCGCGAGCCGGCCTTTTTGCAGGCCGAGCCCGGCCCGGGAGCCGGCGGCTTAGGCTGACCAACAGTTACGCCAACGAATGAGGCCGTACCGCTAAACGAAGGCGTGTTTCTATAAGTGAGCGCTCTTTTCCAGCGGATTCTAGGTGCGCGGCTATAGGCTCGCGCACCTAGAATCCATAGGTTTTAAGGCGCAGTTATTTACGACGCGGTGATAACAATCTTGCCGCGTACGTGACCGCCCATTAGCTCCTGGTAAGCAGCCCGCACCTGCTCCACTTCAAACGGGTAGGTGCCAGCAATAGTCAAGGTGACGCTGCCATCAGCAACCATGCCAGCCACCGTGGCGATGTCAGAGATTGTCCCGTGGCGTCCCCCGGTGAAGCGGGCGCGGTGCAGGGCGATTGCCGGCGTCGGAACTAAAGTCCCCACCCGCTTACCCGCCACACCTAAGCGATGAGCCAGCGACGCATATCCCCCAAAGCAGTCCACAAAAGCCGTAACCGAAGGCGCTGCTTCACGTATGCGCTGCTCTAGACCCTCACCATAAGCCACTGGGGTGGCACCTAGAGAACGCAGATAGTCGGCGTTAGCGGGGCTTGCGATACCAATAACACTCGCACCTCGGGAAATTGCCAGTTGGGTAACGACCCCTCCTACTCCCCCGGCTGCTCCCGCAACAACGACGACGTCGCCAGCCTGTACGTCCACGCAGCGTAGCGCCCCCATTGCGGTTTGGGCGGCCACACCCAGGCCTCCAGCGACTTCAAAGCTGACCGATGCTGGCTTGGGTACGATATTTTCTACTGAAGTTAGTATCTCCGTTGCCAGCGAGCCACGCTCACGCACCTGCCAGGGGGCGGCACGTAGCAGCCCCAGGACCTCATCGCCAACGACCACGTTATTGACCTCGGGGCCGACGGCGCTCACAACCCCGGCAAAATCCTGCCCCACACCCCGTAGCTTTCGTTGCTGTCCTTTAGCGAACCAACGTGAGGGGTGCGCGATAGTGCGGACAACTTCCAGGGGCTTAGTTATTCCCCCAAAAAGCTTGTAATCAACAGGGTTGATACCGGCTGCGCGCATATGTACAACTACCTGTCCCTTACCCGGTTGAGGTAGCGTGCATTCCTCCTCTTCGAGGACTTGCACACCTCCAAAACGGCGGTATCCAATGACTCGCACCATGATTGGCCTTCCTAATAATACTCTGAGCGCTAGTTCACAAATAGCGCTTCACCTCAGGATACGCCCCTACAAGCGTCAACTGAGTAGGAAATAGCCCGGCAAGTAAGTTCATCAAATAGCGCAGTATCTATGAATCTACGTGGGCTGCAGCTCGTAGCCGCTCTATCATGTCGGGTACATTGCGAGTGACAGCTGCCCAGAGAAGCTCATCATCCATGCTCTGATAGCCAGAATGCGCAGCAATATTGCGGGTTGTATGTAGGGCGCGCTTCTCTACAGAGGTCAGGGCCTCCATATAGGGTGCATATTCGTCTCGTTCTAGAAAAGCAGCAAGCCGAATAATCACCATGCAAGCCGAGTCATACTCTGGGCAATCGGAACTAAAAGCCTCAATAGGGGTAGCGGCGACACGCTCAATACGTCGGCTTATGACGTCAAGTTCGCGTAGAAAGTTATCGACGTCGAACCTTGGGGTAGGTCGTCGTAAGGCGCGTGGTCGTGGGGTAAAAGAGGCTGATTCACTCATAGCGGCACGGCTTCGTTAATTGCCTGCTGCAAGGCTGCAGGCACATGCGTGTCCGTGTGGACTTCGGCAGGAAAACCGGTTAGCTCGCTTGTGTATGCGGCGATATCCGCCAACTCAAACAGTGATAAATCACGGCTTGGGGTGCCGATCAGATCAATATCTGACTCGAAGCCATCCGTTCCCTGAACGATAGAGCCAAAGACACGTAGAGCCTCAAGGCCTCGTTCCTTGGCGTAGCTACCGATTGAGGAAGCATGGCGAGCTAGTGGCACAGAGGGCCGATAGTCTGCCATACGCAAGATACGCTCAAGCATTTCAGCAGACACAGCCCGCTTACCAGACTCAATCTGTGCAAGGGTTGACTGACTCATTCCGGTCAACCCCGCCAGCTCTGCCTGCGTAAGAGACGCGTCCCTGCGTGCCTCGCGTACCAGGGACGGCGCATCTTCCCTCCGAAACCGAGTCATAAGTCCATAATAGTGCATGGATGCACTATTTACAGAGAGTCCGATTTAGTCTAAGCCGCCGCCTAATGCAGCCCGCCAGTAGAGGCGCCAGCTCACAAATAGCGCTTCACCTCAGGGTACGCCGGTAGAGGCGTTAATAAATGGTGGTGGCGCAGCCCTAGGGCTGCGCCACCACCACTATTGTGTGTAGCTGCTTTGCAGGCGCCGCCTAGCGGCGCTAGTTTAGTAGCTGTATCCAGTTAAGTAGCGCTAAGCAGGCGCTCACTTCTTCTGGTATACGCGCACGTAGTCAACACTCATGTCCTGACCGTTAACATACTGCCTTTCGATGTAGCCACCAGCCTGGTTGTAGCGTCCCTCCAGGAAGTTACCGCCTACACCGTGGTTAAGCAGCAGGTAGAAGTTCTTGTCAAAGGGCATGAGGCCATTGGCGTGAGTACCGCGCAGCGGGCCCTTGATTTCGTGGGTCTTTACGCCGTCAATGTAGTAGGTAAGCTTATTGGGCTCCCACAGCAGACCGTAGGTGTGGTAGCCATCTTGGGTGTTGATTCCAAAGTGCTTCTTGTTCCAGTTGTTGGACTGGTCGCGCTTACCCTTGTCCTTGCTAAACCAGTGCGCAGTGGACTGCACAAACTGGGGGTCGTAACCCTTGGATTCAAAGACGTCAATCTCACCTGAGTGCGGCCAGTCCCCATAAGTCTTGTCCTGAGCCAGCAGCCAGAAGCTAGACCAGGAAGAGTGGCCCTTAGGCAGCTTGATACGGGCCTCATAGTAGCCGTACTTGAAGTACTTCTTGTCGCGCGAGCGCAGCATGGCAGAGGTGTAACGACGGCTCTGAATACAGTTTTTGCCAGTCTTAACCTTCTGACCACCACATACGTTAGTCTTTACGCCACCCTTCTCGTAGTAGGCCACCAGGTGCAGTGAGCCATCCTTAACGTAAAGGTTACGGGGCTGGTCCTTGTAAACCATCTGCATATTGTCACCCCAGGCGCCAGTGGCAGGATCCCAGTTATTACGGTCTAGCTGGGTGCCTTCAAACTCATCGCTCCACACCAGGCGGTACCGGGCAGGCACATAGGGGCTGTTGGCAGCCTGAGCTTCCTGGGGACCCACCAGGTTCAGACCAGCCACAGCAGTAACCAGTGCCGTCAATGCTGCAAACTTGCGCAGCCAACCTCGGCGCAACACACGCTTCTGCTTCACTTAAATCTCCATCATCATCTAACCACAGTCACCAGCCTGTGGCACTTGGCGTAAAAACGACCAGAAAACTTGATCGCCGCGTTATGGAAATGAGATTAAAGTTGGTTTCTGCATGGATCCTGGGAAACTTTGACGACTATTCTGAGGTGGGGATACATCCCCATGCCCAACCCATCAAGTAAAATTATCGTTAGTACTTACGTCCCGAACAGGTAAGGATGCCCATTGTGAAGCGTTACTTACTAACTGGTTTAAAAGTTCTGCTGGCCCTGGTTGTGACAGCAGCGCTAGTAAAACTCGCATTCTTTCCAGACAGCGAGCAAACCACGCCCACCGCAGCGCAAACAGGTTTTTCAGTTAGCACCCCGCTAGTTACCGTCACCAAAGCTGACGTTAAATCCGCCGTCGACATTGACGGCCAAATAGTTGCCGACGCCCCCACCCAAGTGCCAGCTACCTCCGTGGGCACCGTAGCGCGCCTCTACTTTGACAACGGCGCTGCGGTTACCTCCGGTGAACCCATCTTGACCATCAAGAAAACCGAAACCGTAACCACCACCGACAACGGCTCTAATGGATCCAACGGCGCAAACGGATCTAGTGACTCTAAGGGGACCAACGGCTCTGCAGACTCTTCAGATTCAGACTCCAAAGCTGACACCACCCCCAAAACCACCGAAAAAGTCACCTACGTTGATGTCTACGCCCCCACCACCGGCACCATCAATTACTCGGTGATTAAAGACCAAGAAACCACGGTAGGCACCTCCATCGCCTCCATCTCCACCGGCACCTACAGCGCCACCGGCACCATCAGCGCTGCTCAGCAGTACCAGCTGACCCAGGCCCCCACCAGCGCTACGCTCACCATCAAATCCGGGCCGGCGCCCTTTGCCTGCGGCAACCTAAAAATCGGCACTGGGACAGCCAGTTCCTCATCTAACTCCACTGCTGCCCCCAAAGACAGTGCCGATACCTCCAGTGGCGACGCCACCACCGTACAGGTACGCTGCACCGTCCCCGCAGACAAGAAAGTATTCCCAGGCCTGAAAGCCACCATCTCTATCGCCGTCGGCGAAGCTAAAGGGGCCCTAACCGTGCCCCTAACCGCCGTGCAAGGCAACTACGCAACCGGCAAGGTGTGGGTTGTGCCCGACCCATCCAAGCCCACCAAAACCGTAGAAACCACCGTCAAACTAGGCATTAACGACGGCAACCAGATCGTAGTGACCTCCGGGCTTAAAGAAGGCGACTCCATCTTGCAGTTCGTGCCCGACCAAGACGTAGACAAAACCGGCAAACCCAACAGCTGCGACCCTGACGGGACCTGCTATGACTCAGCCGGTAAGGAAATTAAGTGAGCGCCCTGATCGAGCTGGAGTCAATCGCCCGCTCCTTCATAGTTGACGACGCTGAACTGAAAATCCTCACCGACATCAACCTGCGCGTTGAAGCCGGCCAACACATTGCCATTGTGGGCCGCTCAGGCACCGGTAAATCCACCCTGCTCAACATCATCGGCATGTTGGACACCCCCACCAGCGGCGAATACCGCTTCAACGGGGCGAGCGTTAACCGGCTAGGTGAGGCCGCCCGCGCCAAAGTACGCGGAGGTGGATTTGGGTTCATTTTCCAATCCTTCAACCTCATCAACGGGCTAACCACCACCGAAAACGTCTACACCCCGCTGCTCTACGCCAGCGGCTCGCAGTTTTGGACCCGCAAAACCCGTGCCAAGCAGCTACTTGAAGCGGTAGGGCTGGAAAGCAAAATAGATCAATCCATTGAGCGTCTCTCCGGCGGTGAACAGCAGCGGGTAGCTATCGCCCGCGCGCTAAGCCGCCGCCCCCAGGTGATCTTGGCTGACGAGCCCACCGGCGCCCTGGATGTACACACCGCCGCCAGTGTTATGGACCTACTTGAAAAACAGTGCCATCAAAGCGGGGCGGCACTAATCGTGATCACCCACGATCTGGCTGTAGCCGCCCGCGCCCAAATGGCCTACCAGTTAGCAGACGGGTGCCTGCACCCCATCGATATCAGGCAGGGGCTGGCATGAGCCTAATCATTGGTTCCCTCATTGAAGCCTGGACCCAGCTGCGTATCTCTAAACTGCGTGTGCTGCTGTCCCTGGTGGGTGTAGCCGCCTCAGTGGCCGCCATGACCTTCGTAATTGCCCTCGGGCAAGTCTCAGTCATAGTCATCCAAAACGAGATGGCCCGCTACTCCGGCTATCCCGGCACAGTTAGCGTGCAGATAAGCCCCAGCAGTGGTGAAAGTGATGGTGCTGACGAAAGCCAAGCCACCAACTCTGACAGCGCGGGCGGGGTAACCCAGCAGGCCAGCGCCTCCCAGGCACACAAAGTCTCTAAATCCATGAATGACTTTGTTAAACGCTACAAGGTGCAGGCCGCCGCCACCTCTTATGAAACCAACATCAGGTTCATGTTCCCCTTTGGCCCCCAACGGGTCAACACCACCGTGGTCAGTGCCAGCTACAACAAGGTGGTGCCGGTAAGCCTGTCGCAAGGGCGCTGGTTTAGCCAGGCAGACACTAAAAACCTGGCCACCCCCATAGTGGTAAATAAGGCGTTTGCTAAAGAACTAGGCATTGAGACCCTCAGTGCCCCCTTCACAGTGCAATCTTTCACCCCTTCACGCACTTCCTTCACGATTGTGGGTATCACTGCGGAAAAAGACTCACCTAACTGCTATGACGACGAAAACGGCAAGCAGGTGTGCACCAAGGAATATAAGGCCTACGTGTTGCGTGATCCTTTTGAAGCTAGCCTTACCGACGCCGCCACCGCCCCCGTACCCACGTTAAATATGTATGTGGGACGCGAGCAGGTCAGCAAAATGCAGGCCCTAGCTAAACGCGAATTTGGGGCCCAGTTTGGCGCCAAAACCGTGCAAGTAAACTCCAATATTGACACTGGCGCCAGCAATAGCTCCATGCGCACCTTCACCCTGGTGGTATCCGCTGCCGGCGTGTTCATGATGGTGCTAGGTGCGCTGGGGCTGATCAACGTCTCTATTGTGACCGTGCGTCAACGTATCCATGAGATCGGGGTGCGCCGCGCCTTTGGGGCCAGCAGTTGGCGTATTTTCTTCTCAATCATGCTCGAATCGGTGGTGGCCACAGTGGTGGCCGGCATCGTGGGTATTGCGATATCTATCCTGGCGCTACGGTTTGTGCCGCTCGGCCCAATCTTGGGGATCCAAGCCGATGTGCCCACCCCCGCCTACCCCTTCAGCGCTGCCCTAATCGGTTTAGCTGCAGCCACCGGCGTGGGCGCCCTGGCAGGTATCATCCCCGCCTGGGTAGCTATGCGCATCAAACCCATTGACGCCATCCGCTTCTAAAGCAGACCAAAACACTGAGCGCGCGCCGGGCGGCGCGCGCTTTGGTTTAGTTGGTGCCCGTCCAGGGGTGCATAAATGCGTCCAGGGCTGCGCACCCAGCGATGGCCGTGATGGCCGCTCTAGCTTTCTAGGGCGTAGCTAACCTCCAGCGGAGCGTGGTCTGACCAACGCTCGGCGTAGCTTGGCGCGCGGCCAATACTAAAATCTTGTGCCTGCCCCGCCAGGGCCGGGGTGGCCACCTGGTAGTCAATACGCCAACCAGTGTTGTTATCAAAAGCCTTACCGCGCTGAGACCACCAAGTGTAAGGCCCCTGCGCATCTGGCCCAGCCAGTTGGCGCTGCACATCCACCCAACCCTGGCTAAACCAACCCTCCAGGTGAGCGATTTCCTCATCCAACACACCCGCAGTCTTGTTGTGGTTAGGCTTCCAGTTCTTAATGTCCTTCTCGCTACGCACCACATTAAGATCACCCGCCATTAGCGCCTGCGGCCCACCCGCAGCAGCACGCTCAAACAGCTGGCTCATACGCTCATCAACCAACTCCAGGTGAGCATACTTCTGCTCCATCTTGGGGGTACCCACCTCACCAGAGTGAATATAGGCGCTAACCACCGTCAGCTGCTGGCCAGCGGGCAAAACCAAATCCGCCTCCAACCAACGCCCCGAATCGACGTCGGGCTCCAAAGTACCAGGGCGAGCCACGCCGTCGCGCACCGCCGCCACCTGGATGCCACTACCCTCACGCACCGCAACCGCCACGCCCGCGCGGCCCTTAATCCGGCACGGCAACACGTGGGCCTCATAGCCGGGCAGCAAACCCGCCGCAATCTCGCTATCAGCACGCACCTCCTGCAACAGCAACACCTGCGGGGCGCTTTGCTCCAGCCACTGGCCCATACCTTTACGGGCAGCGGCCCGAATCCCATTAACGTTGACGGTAACAATACGCATAAACCAAGAATAGCTAAGCCCGCCCTAACCAGGGCGGTAGACCCGGCGGGCGCAGTTAATGCGGTGATTAACCCAGCGCGGGCACAAATACGACGGCAGGCTCAGCAGGCAAACAGTTCGCGGGCCGGCGCAGGCAGTTCACAGGGCGGCAGGGCCGGCGCAGGCGGCAAATAGGGCGCCAAGCCCCGCGCGCTTAACCACGCACACACTTAAACGCGATAATTAACCCAAACCAGCCACCCAGCTAAGGAACAAAACATGCGCGGAATTCATGCCTATATCAGTGGACGCGTGCAAGGCGTGGGCTTTCGCTACAGCTGCCACCAAGAAGCCCTCAAATATCAGCTCTCCGGTAGCGTCCGTAATCTCGACGACGGCCGAGTTGAGGTATGGGCCGCCGGTGACAGTGAACTAATGGCTAGGTTCATCACCTGGCTGGGCCACGGGCCGCGCTGGGCTCATGTTACCGATGTGGAGCTGCGCGAGCTTAGCCAGGTGCAAACCGAACTGCTACGCCGCCAAGGCGAATTCAAATACGGCAACTAAGCTAGTGCGGGCAAGCACAGCCGGGCACAAAACCTGCGCGAAAGCGCGGTAGGATCGCATCCATGCGACAGCATCACCAGGCCTCCTTCGAAGACCTACCCATCGACGAGGACTACCGCACTCCCCCGCGCTCGCGGCGTCGGCTCTGGGTAGGGGCATCCATCACCATAATTGCGGCGTTATGCCCGCTACTGGCGCAGCTGCCCGTACTAAACAACCTGGCCACTACGCTTTGGCTAGTTTCTCTGCCGCTGTGCTTTGTGGGGGTCGCGCTAATCGCCTCCTACCTGCACCACCGCTACAACAAACCCTAAAGGCCAGCATTGCAGCTGGCCTTTAGGGATTTATCTGATTAAGACGGTTGCAGCTAGCTCGCTAAGTAGCCGGGTGTTTTCAACTGGTAACACCTAGCTGTCAGCGGCTAGCTTGCAGTAGCTAACCGGCAGTAGCTAACTGGCGTTGGGCAGTTTCCACCACATTAGCCAGTAGTAGCGCGCGAGTCATGGGGCCCACCCCGCCCGGGTTAGGCGACAGGGCACTAGCTACGTCGTCGACGCCGTCGGCCACATCCCCGCAGATACGGGCCTTACCGTCAGCGCCAACCACGCGGCTGACCCCCACATCCAGCACCACCGCGCCAGGCTTGACCATATCGGGAGTAATAATCCCGGCCACACCAGCGGCACTAATAATGATGTCTGCGCGGCGAGTGTGGCTGGCCAGATCACGTGTGCCCGTGTGGCAGATATCCACCGTGGCATTGACCTCGCGCCTACCCAGCAGCAAGCCAATTGAGCGCCCCACGGTGACCCCCCTACCTACCACGCAAATATCCTGGTTGGCCAAGGAAATACCGTTACGAACCAGCAGCTCAATACAGCCGCGCGGGGTGCAAGGCAGAGGCGAATCAATAGGGCCATTTACCCGCAGCACTAGGCGCCCCAGGTTAGTGGGGTGCAAGCCGTCAGCGTCCTTAGCCGGATCAATGCGCTCCAACACGGCGTTAGTGTCGATGCCGCGCGGCAAAGGCAGCTGCACAATATAGCCGGTGCAGGCCGGGTCAGCATTTAGCTGATCCACCGCCGCCTCAATCTGGGCCTGGGTGGCCTCAGCGGGCAGATCAACACGGATAGAGTTAATCCCTACCTCGGCGCAGTCGGCGTGCTTGCCGGCCACATACTTCACGCTACCGGGGTCGCTGCCCACCAGCAGCGTGCCCAGGCCGGGCACAACCCCCGCCGCACGCAGCTGCTCCACGCTAGCGCGCAGCTCAGCCTTAATCTGGCCGGCAATCAGCTTGCCATCCAGCACCCGCGCGTTACCGGCCCAAGGCGCCCTCACTGCACCAGGCCCGGGTAGAGCGGGAAGACCTTAGTCAGGTTAGTAACCCGCCCGCGCAGCGTCTCTAGCAGCTCCTGGCTGACGCTATCAGTGGCGCCAGCCTTAAGCACAGCCGCAATAATCTCAGCTACCTCACCAAACTCGGCGGCCCCAAAGCCGCGCGTAGCCAAAGCCGGGGTGCCAATACGCAGGCCGGAGGTTACTCGCGGCGGGCGCGGGTCGAAAGGCACCACGTTGCGGTTAACGGTGATGCCGATTTGTGCCAGCAGATCCTCAGCCTGTTGCCCGTCTAGCGCGCTGTCACGCAGGTCAACCAGCACCAGGTGCACGTCAGTGCCGCCGGTAACCACCTGGATGCCGGCGCTGCTAACGTCGTCAGCTAGCAGGCGCTGGGAGATCAGCTGCGCCCCCTGCAAGGTGCGACGCTGACGGTCCACAAATTCCTCAGTGCCCGCAGCCTTCATAGCCACCGCCTTAGCAGCAATCACGTGCATCAGCGGGCCACCCTGCTGACCAGGGAACACTGCCGAGTTGAGCTTCTTACCCCACTGCTCGCCCCGGTTAGACAGCAACATGCCCGAACGCGGCCCAGCCAGGGTCTTGTGCACGGTGGTGGAAACAACGTCCGCATACGGCAACGGTGAGGGGTGCAGCCCCGCCGCCACCAGCCCGGCAAAGTGGGCCATATCCACCCACAGGGCAGCGCCAACCTCGTCAGCAATCTCGCGGAAAGCCGCAAAGTCCAGGTGGCGCGGGTAAGCCGACCAGCCAGCAATAATCACGCTGGGCTTTTCAGCCTTAGCTACGGCACGCACCTGATCCATTTCAATGCGCATCGATTCGCGATCAACCTCATAGGCGGTGGCGCGGTAAACCTTGCCGGAGAAGTTAATCCTCATGCCGTGGGTGAGGTGACCGCCGTGGGCTAGGCTCAGGCCCAAAATGGTGTCACCCGGCTGAGCCAGGGCGTGCAGCACGGCAGCGTTAGCCTGGGCCCCCGAGTGCGGCTGCACATTGACCCATTGGGCCCCAAAAACAGCTTTGGCGCGCTCAATGGCCAGGTTTTCGGCCTTGTCTACCTCCTCGCAGCCGCCGTAGTAGCGTCGGCCCGGGTAGCCTTCCGCGTATTTGTTGGTTAGTACGCTGCCTTGGGCCTGCAGTACTGCGCGGGGCACAAAGTTTTCACTGGCGATCATCTCTAAACCGTCGCGCTGGCGCTCCAGCTCCGCGTCAAGGATAGCTGCGATCTCAGGGTCGAATTCTTGCAGGGTCTGGTCTGTAAGTGACATGGTCCGCCTTAAGGTCTGGTCCGGTTTTAGGGGTTTAGCTGCGGTTTTGCTGCCAGTTTTGGCCAGGGCCACAGCTGCGGTTTTTAGGGTGTTTTTAGCCGACGACGGCGCGGCGACGGCACGAGTCCAGCCAAGCTTCGATTAGGGGCCGGTCTACTGCGGCAATTGCTGGCACCACCAAAATACCCGGGTCGGTAGCAAAGGCGCGCTGACGTGAAATCTGTATAGCAGCGATGCCGCCGCCACGGGCGGCGGCTACCCCGTTAATGGAGTCCTCCAGCACCACTGCGTTAGCGCGGCCTACCCCGAACTTGTGTAGTGCCAGTTCATAGGGGTCCGGCCAGGGCTTGCCTAGCTCTGAGTCTTCACCGGAAACCACCAGGTCAACTACGCCTAGTGCGTCAGCTACCGGTTCAATCACGCCGCGCGGCGAAGCCGAAACAATAGCAATCTTGATGCCGGCCTCATGTAGGGCATGTACTAGTTCCTGGGCGCCCGGCTCAAACGGGGGCGCTTCAGCAATGCGCTGAGCTACCTGCTTGGCCACAATCGCATAGAACTCATAGCCGCCGGCCAGGTCTTTTACTGTGCCCAGCTCCACCATCAAGTTGGCAGTAAAGTCACGTGAGGCTCCACGCATCTTTTCACGCGTTTGCTGGTCAATGAGCACCCCTCGCTTTGCGCATTCTGAGCGCAAAAACTCTTCCCAGATGATCTCTGAATCCACCAGGGTGCCGTCCATGTCAAAAAGCACCGCTGCTAGGTTAGTCATGCGTGATCCTCACTTTAAATTGGGTGCCGACGTAGTCGTTATAGTCACATCTTAAAGGGCGCAGGCAATTTAACGCAGCAACTAAGCCGCTAATGCCTGCGCCCTTAAAACCAAGAGCTACTTAACCAGCTGCGAACTACTTAACCAGCTGCCCGGCGCGGTACACCTCAACCGGGTTCAGGTCGCAGTCGGTTACCACCACGTCGGCAATCAGCCCGGCGGCTAGCTCGCCACGGGCTGGGTCACCTAGGATCTCGGCGCCCTGCACGCTGGCGGCGTAGACGGCGTCCTCTAGCGCCACCCCGCCGTGCCAGGTGGTGCGTACGACGTCGATCAGGTGCGCAGTGCCGCCCGCAATCGCCCCGCCTTCGGTTAGGCGAGCTACGCCGTCGGCCACAGTAACCGGCTGGGAACCGAGCACATAGGAGCCGTCAGCCATACCCGCCGCAGCCATAGCGTCTGTGATCAGCACCAGGTTGGCTGGGCCCAGAGTGTCGAATAGGTCGCGCACGATAGCTGGCGCCAGGTGTACGCCGTCGCCAATGAGCTCAGCAATAACCTCGCCGCGTTGGGCACCAGCCACCACCTCGGGCACAGGACCGGGGTCACGGTGGTGGATGGGACGCATCCCGTTAAACAGGTGGGTGGCGGTGGCGCGCTCTGAACGCACCGGCTTGTCGGTGGCTAGACGCGACCAAATACGCCGGTCAGTTTCTTCCAGGCAGCGGCGTACCGGCTCGGCGCCAGAGTCAGTGTGTCCAAAGGAGGGCAGAGCCCCGCCCTCAAGCAGGGCCTCGATTACGCCGTCGTCACCTAGCAGGCCCGGCTTTTCGGGGGCAATAGTCATGGTGACCACGTGCCCGCGCCCCAGTTGCAGCAACTCACGGGTTAGTTCAGCGTCAGGGTCAATGATGTAGGTGGGATCCTGGGCGCCGCAGCGCTCAACTGAAACGAATGGGCCCTCATAGTGGATGCCGGCAATTTCGCCCTCATCAGCCAAATCTGCCAGCAGCTTGGTGCGTTCCCGCAGCACCTCGGGGCTGGCGGTAACGCAGGAGGTGACGATGGTGGTGGTGCCGTGACGGCGATGCTCAAGCACGGCGGTCATGGCCTGCTCGCGGGTAGTGGCGTTGGGGAAAGATTCCCCGCCACCGCCGTGGCAGTGTACGTCGATTAGACCCGGCAGTAGGTAGCCGCCCTCGGGAGCAGGGCTGGCTTGCTCAAGTTCGCGGGCAAAACCGGCAGCTGCGGCCTGCTCAGCTTCCCCCACCCACAGCAGGTGTGAACCGTTAACAACGACTAGGCCGTCTAACAGGATGGTTTCGGGTAGTACAACTCGCCCACGTAGGGCGAAACTGGCTTCTTTGCTCATGTGCCTAGTTTATCTGCCCTTTGTGCGCTTTTAGAGCGTTAAAGTCCCTGTTAAAAGTGATTTTTGAGCTACTTAATGGCGCCCTGTTAGAACAAGCGTGAGTCGGCGTCGTCCATGCCGCGCATAGCGTCATAGTCCAAGATCAGACAAGTGATGCCGCGATCTTCAGCCAATGTGCGGGCCTGGGGTTTGATACTTTGGGCGGCGAACACAGCCTTGACTGGGGCCAGTAGCGGGTCACGGTCTAGCAGCTCACGGTAGCGGGTTAGCTGCTCGACGCCGTCGATGCCGCCTACGCGCTTAATTTCTACGGCCACAGTGTGATCATCAGCGTCTTTAGCCAAAATGTCTACCGGGCCGATGGCGGTGTAGTACTCGCGGCGGATCAGGCGGTGGCCGGGGCCTAGCAGCTCAATTTGCTGGGCTAACAGTTCTTGCAGGTGGGCTTCCACGCCGTCTTTAGTCAATCCAGGCTCTGCCCCTAGCTCTTCGTTGACGTCGGCATATACCTGGTAGATACGGATGCGCAGGCGGTCATCAGTTTTGGTAGAGCGCACGTCGAGCAGCTGCACTACCCCGGCCTGCTCATGCTCGGCGTCGATGTCTAGTTCTTCCACACTTAGCGGGGGCATCATCCAGTTAAGTGGCTTGTAGGAGCCGCCGTCGGAGTGAATTAGCACTGAGCCGTCGGCTTTAAACATAATTAGCCGCTTGGCTTTGGGCAGGTGGGCGCTTAGGCGGCCAGAGTAATCAACAGAGCAGTCAGCAATCAGCAAGCGCATTGGATAACCCAATCATTTACACCCAAAATCATCCTTCACAGGTGATTTTTCCATGGGGTTTTATAGGGAAGGGACGAAATGTCAGTTTTTGTGTAGTGTTTAGTAGGCCTTGAAACTATACATAACCGCCTGCACGCGGAGCAGCTGAATCAGCCCAGGCCACCAGCGCCGAATGGAATTCTTCAGCCATAGCCAGCTCATATGAGGTCTGCCCGTAGGTGAGAGTCACTTCCACCACGCTGCCGCCATTAACTCGACGACGCGGCTGGCTTAACTCCACAAACCTGCGTTCAATGCGCAGGCGCGGGCTGGGTGAGGCGGACACGATGCGATACCAGTCAAGGGTTTCACTACGCATCTGGGCGATTCCGCCCATCCAACCAGATTTAACGGCTAGCGCACACTCGAAAGCCCCCACTCGGGCAGATAGCGTACGCAGACGAACAAAAAACAGTACTAGCGCGATTAGCGCCGTAACCAATGCAATTAGACCCCATACCCAGACAGCGTGCATGGGTATTAGTCTAGGTCGTCACCATCCAAAGCAGCGAGAGCGACGTGCTCAACCTTGGTATCTACCTCGATGCTTTCGACATCGAGGCTGCCAACTTCGTCCTCACCCACAGCGTCGGCGGCCACGGTGACCTGGTCATGGTCAACTGAACAGAATCCCCCACGCACATGCACACGGTAGGGCTTATCGCCCTCCACCTGCACATATCCGTCACCAAGAAGGGCCAGCACCGGGGCGCGGCCAGGTAGTACACCCAGTGCGCCGGTGACGGTGGGCAGCGAAACGCTGTCGGCCTGCCCGCTGAATACCTGCCTGCGCAGGGAGACAATCTCAACGTTTAGCTTGCTCACTTTTTTCTCCTGGCTTGGTTAATTTACTGCCGTTACGTCACTGGGGCGTCACTTAATTTCCGACGACGCCGCCCACCCCACTGCCGGAGCTAGGCTGCCGGGGCTAGGGGCGCCGTCGCCGTCCCGCCCAGGTAACCCCAGGCGGGACTTAAGCCGACTACTTAGTCAGCTCGTGAGCGCGGCGCTCTAGATCTTCGATGCCACCGATGTTGAAGAATGCCTGCTCAGGCACGTGGTCGTAGGTACCTTCGCAGATAGCTTTGAAGGCGGCCACAGTCTCAGACAGGGGCACGGTAGAACCGGCAACACCGGTGAACTTTTCAGCCATGTAGGTGTTCTGGCTCAGGAACTGCTGGATACGGCGGGCACGTGCAACCGTAACCTTGTCTTCTTCACTCAGCTCATCAACACCCAAGATGGCGATGATGTCCTGCAGCTCCTGGTTCTTCTGCAGGATGGACTTAACCTGGGTGGCCACCTCGTAGTGTTCCTTACCCACATAGCGCGGGTCCAAAATACGCGAGGTAGAGGTCAGCGGGTCCACAGCCGGGTACAGACCACGTGAAGCAATTTCACGCGAAAGCTCGGTGGTGGCGTCCAGGTGAGCGAAGGTGGTGGCCGGAGCCGGGTCGGTGTAGTCGTCGGCGGGCACGTAAATTGCCTGCAGCGAGGTGATGGAGTGACCACCTGCGGAGGTAATACGCTCCTGCAACTGACCCATTTCGTCGGCCAGGTTGGGTTGGTAACCCACGGCGGAGGGCATACGGCCCAGCAGCGTGGAAACCTCAGAACCGGCCTGGGTGAAACGGAAGATGTTGTCGATGAACAGCAGCACGTCCTGGTGCTGTACATCGCGGAAGTATTCCGCCATGGTCAGAGCGGTAAGAGCAACACGTAGACGGGTGCCCGGGGGCTCATCCATCTGGCCAAATACCAGGGCGGTCTTGTCGAACACCCCAGCTTCACCCATTTCGACGATCAGGTCGTTACCCTCACGGGTACGCTCACCCACACCGGCGAATACGGACACACCACCGTGGTCCTGGGCCACGCGCTGAATCATTTCCTGAATCAGCACGGTCTTACCCACACCGGCACCACCGAACAGACCAATCTTTCCACCCTGTACATAGGGGGTTAGCAGGTCGATAACCTTAATGCCGGTTTCGAACATCTGAGTCTTAGACTCTAGCTCGTCAAAGGCCGGGGGCTGGCGGTGGATAGGCCAACGCTGGGAAACCTCGAAGTGCTCGCCTTCCTTGAGGTTTAGCACGTCACCGGTCACGTTGAACACGTGGCCCTTGGTAATGTCACCTACCGGCACGGAGATAGGGGCGCCGGTGTCAATTACCTGGGCGCCACGCACCAGACCGTCGGTGGGCTTAAGCGAAATTGCACGCACAATGTTGTCACCCAGGTACTGGGCTACTTCCAAAGTGAGGGTGGAGGTAACCCCATCTAGGGTTAGATCCGTGTGCAAAGCGTTGTACATCGCCGGTAGTCCGTCCGGCGGGAACTCAATGTCTACTACGGGGCCGATGATGCGGGTAATACGCCCGGTAGCCCCGGTGTTTGGGTAATTAGCCATTTATCGTTCTTCCGTGTTCTATCTGGGCGTTTACTTTCCCGCCAGGGCGTCAGCACCGGAAACAATTTCGGTGATTTCCTGGGTGATTTCACCCTGTCGAGCGGCGTTTGCCAGACGGGTGTAAGTAGTGATGAGTTCTTCGGCGTTGTCGGTGGCCGTGTGCATGGCACGCTGACGGCTAGCCAACTCACTGGCGGCGCTTTGCAGCAGCGCGTCATTGATACGGCTGGCCACATAGCGCGGCAGTAGGGCGTTGAGTACTTCCGCACTGGAAGGCTCAAACTCATACAGCGGCATGGCGGCAGTTTCTTCAGCGTGGAAACGCTCCTGGGTGGCGGCCACGTCTTCACGGACCAATTCACCGGGACCTTCCACATCCACTACGCGCAGCGGCAGCATGCGGCGTACTTCCGGCACCTGGGTAACCATGGTTTTGAAGCGCGTAAAGACGATGTGCACTTCGCTTACGGCGCCGTCTTCAGGTTTAGCCAGGAAGGTGCTGAGCAAAGTTGCCGAAATATCGTCAATCATCTGCGCACTGGGACGGTCAGACTCGCCCACCCAAGATTTTTCTACCGGACGGTCGCGGAAGGAGAAGTAGCCTTGCGCGCGGCGACCGCAGGTGTAGATCACCGGCTCTTTGCCCTCTTCAACCAGGTGCTCGATGAGTCGTTCACTTTCACGCAGGATGGTGGCCGAGTAAGCCCCAGCCATACCGCGGTCAGAGGTAACCACCAGCACCGCTACCCGATTGGTGTCGGTGCGTTCACGGGTAATGGGGTGGTCCAAGCCCGAGTAGGAGGCTACTGCCGCCACTGCGCGAGATAGCGCCGCATTGTAGGGGCCCGAGCTCTGGGCGGCATCGCGGGCCGCGCCAATGCGCGAGGCAGCGATTAGCTCCATAGCCCTAAAGACCTTTTTCAGGGTTCGAGTGGAGTTAATCCTCTGCTTATAAACGCGTTGTGCTCCAGCCACCTCAGCCTCGCTTGACTTCGATCTGCTCTACGGTGTGCTCAGCAGCAGGGGCATCCTCAAGCTCAGCCACCTCGGCGTCTAGCAGTGCGCCGTCACCCATGAAGGTGGTACGGAAAGCCTCAACGGCCTTACGCAGCTTGTCTTCAGTCTCATCGGTCAGCTGACCGGTGGTAGCGATGGTCTCTAGTACATCGGTTTCAGAGTGCAGGTAGTTGAGCATCTCCTTCTCGAAACGAGATACGTCCTTAAGGGCGACGTCGTCGAGGTAACCGTTGGTACCTGCCCACACACTGGCCACCTGGTCCTGGACCTTGTAGGGGGTGTACTGGGGCTGCTTTAGCAGTTCCATCAGGCGAGCACCACGGGTGAGCTGGGCACGCGTGGCGGCGTCCAGGTCGGAGGCGAACATGGCGAAAGCCTGCATGGAGCGGTACTGGGCCAGGGTGATCTTGAGAGTACCGGAGACCTTCTTCATGGCCTTAATCTGTGCGGCACCACCCACACGGGATACCGATACACCTACGTCAACAGCCGGGCGCTGGTCAGAGTTGAACAGGTCGGACTGTAGGAAGATCTGGCCGTCAGTAATAGAAATGACGTTGGTGGGGATGTAGGCCGAAACGTCGTTGGCTTTGGTCTCGATAATGGGCAGACCGGTCATGGAACCGCCACCGAGGTCATCGGATAGCTTGGAGCAACGCTCTAGCAGACGAGAGTGCAGGTAGAAAACGTCACCGGGGTAGGCTTCACGGCCCGGGGGACGACGCAGCAGCAGCGACACTGCACGGTAGGCTTCAGCCTGCTTGGATAGGTCATCGAAAACAATCAGCACGTGCTTGGAGTTGTACATCCAGTGCTGACCGATGGCGCTACCGGTGTAGGGAGCTAGGTACTTGAAGCCGGCAGGGTCTGAAGCGGGCGAGGCCACGATGGTGGTGTATTCCAGCGCGCCGGCCTCTTCCAAGGTGCGCCGCACCGAGGCGATGGTAGAGCCCTTCTGGCCGATGGCTACATAGATGCAGCGCACCTGCTTATTGGGGTCACCGCTGAGCCAGTTGTCACGCTGGTTCAAGATGGTGTCCAGAGCGATAGCGGTCTTACCGGTCTGACGGTCACCAATGATCAGCTGGCGCTGGCCACGACCGATCGGGATCATGGAGTCGATGGCCTTAAGACCGGTCTGCAGCGGCTCGTGCACACTCTTACGCTGCATAACGCCGGGAGCCTGTAGCTCCAGAGCGCGGCGTCCTTCTAGATCGGTGATGTCGCCTAGACCGTCGATGGGCTTACCCAGCGGGTCTACTACACGGCCCAGGTAGCCGTCACCGACCGGCACGGACAGTACCTCGCCGGTACGGCGTACAGCCTGTCCTTCTTCAATGCCGGTGTAGTCACCTAGAACGACGACGCCGATCTGGCGCTCTTCCAGGTTCATGGCCATGCCTAGGGTGCCGTCTTCGAAAGACAGCAGCTCGTTGGCCATGGTGCCGGCCAGCCCCTCCACGTGGGCGATACCGTCGGCAGCAAACACGACCTGACCGACTTCTTCACCGGCCACGTCGGTGGCGCGGTAGGAGCTAACAAACTCATTTAGAGCACTGCGAATCTCTGCAGGAGAGATACTCAGCTCAGCCATATTGCGGTTCCTTACCTCATTTACTGCCGTTGCCGGCACGAATGTTTAAGCGATTTGGGTGCGCAGTGCCTTGAGGGCGCTGCGGGTGGTGTTGTCGTATAGACGCTCGTCGACCAGGATGCGCAGGCCCCCGATTACCTCAGGGTCTACCTCTAGGTGCAGTTCGACGTCGTGCCCGGTGCGCTTGGCTAGGGCCTTGATTAGGCGCTGTTGCTGGGCTTGGGTAAGCTCGACGGCGCTGGTCACGTCGGCAATCACTAGGCCCCGACGACGTGCGGCAAGCTCGCATACACGGCGCAGGTTGTAGGTGATGCCGGCGCGCACCTCGTGGCGGGCGCACCACATTAGGAGGGTCAGCGCAGCTTCTGAAAGCTGGCTTTCAAACAACCTGGCGGCTAGCTGCGCGCGCTGGTCTGGGGTGCTAAGGCGTGAGGGGTCCAGAGCTTGACGTAGCTGCCGGTCACGCTTTAACACGTTGATTACCGCGAAGAGCTCATCTTCAACTGGCACGGAGGCACTGACCGAGCCGGCAATAACCGATTCGATACCTAGATCGTGCATGCGTGTCAGTAGCTTGATGGGGTCTAGCCAGTGGCCGGTCACCAGTTCGCAAAGCTGCTCCACTACTGCTGCATCCGCTGTGCCGGTAAAGACTTCACGTGCCAGTTTCTGCTTATCCGCATTGGAGCGGGCAGGGTCGGTAAGTGAGTTAAGTAGCGGACGGTTTTTAGCAATGATGTGAGCCACGCCCAGCATCTGGTGACCTAGCACCACGGAGCGCTTTCCACCAGTGGCTAGCTGGCTAGCCCAGACTTTGGCTGTGAGCTCGGCGCTCATCAACGCACACTCGCTTCGGTTTCAAGCTGGGCGATAGATTCGTCGATTAGACGTGCTGCCGCCTTGGGGTCCGACAGCTCGGCGCGCAGTAGCTTTTCGGCAATTTCGGTTGCCAATAGGCCTACTTCGCTGCGTAGAGCTTCACGGGCTGCACCGGTTTCAGCTTCAAGCTGGCGTTTGGAGGCCGCCAGGGCTTTGTCAGCTTCTCCCTCAGCGTCAGTGCGAGCCTGGCTGAGAATACGTTCAGCTTCACCGTGGGCCTTGTCGCGTAGCGCAGCGGCGTCGCGACGGGCGCCTTCAACCAGTTCCGCAGCTTCTTTCTGGGTGCGGGTGCGGTCGGATTTGGCCTGTTCGGCGAAGTCCAGACCAGCCTGAATCTTGGCAGTACGCTCATCTAGGATCGCGGTGAACTTAGGTAGCGCGTACTTAAGCAGCACGACGGCGATCACAACGAAGCACAGCGAACCCCAGATCAGGTCAGCTGGCTCTGGCAGCAGGATGGAGTGCTCGCTGTGTTCGCTAGAGTGCGCGGCAGCGAGCACAGCGGTGTATACGCTGGCTGATGCCATGATGATCAGAAGGCGAAGCCAGCAGCGAAGCCGAGCAGACCCAGAGCCTCAATCAGGGCCGCACCGATGAACATGTTGGTACGCAGCGCACCAGCAACCTCGGGCTGACGAGCAGTACCTTCCTGGGTCTTACCAACGACGATACCGATGCCGATACCGGGGCCTAGGGTAGCCAGACCGTAACCGATGGTAGCGATGGAGCCAGTCATGGAATTGTTCTCCTTGTGGTTGAAACCGGCTTAGGTTTAAGCCGATGGTCTTTGTTAGTTAAGGATAGCTTTGTTTGCCTAAGTTAAGTATCTAGGCGATCAGTGGGCGGAAATCGAAGTGTCGATGTAGACCGCCGTCAGCAGGGCGAAGATGTATGCCTGCAAGACAGCCACGAAAGCTTCAAACAGGATGAACACCAGGCCCAGCCCCAAAGTGACTACACCCAGACCCTTAATCCAGCCGCTGGCCTCAAAGAACAGGGCGTTTGTGGCCAGGAAGCACAGGGCTAGCAGGATGTGCCCAGAAACCATGTTGGCCAGAAGACGTAGCGTCAAAGTGACTGGCCGCATGATGAAGGTGGAGAAGATCTCGATGGGGGTTACTAGTACGTAGAGCACCCCAGGCACACCTTTAGGCATGGTCTGGTCTTTGAAGAATTTGAACGGGTTGCCGTGCGAGGCCTTAATACCTGCTGCCACGAAGATGACGTAGGCGAAGATGGCGAACACCAGCGGCATACCAATCACCGAGGTACCTGCCACCTGCAGGCCCGGGATAATTCCAGCTAGGTTCATAAACAAGATACCTAGGAAAACTACGGTCAGCACCGGCGTGTAGCGCACAGCGCGACGCTCACCTAGCACGTCTTCAGCCACGTTCTTGCGCACGAATTCCAGCAGCATTTCCAGCATATTTTGGAAACGTCCAGGCACTAGCTTGGCGCGTGCGGCCCCGATCCCAAATGCCAGCACTAGCACTAGCGTCATGATGATGCGTACCAGCATGATGCGGTTGAGCTCGAACGGGGTGTTCAAGAATGCCAATGCTGGGGGAAAGAAGTCATCGATGCTTGGTGGCACAAATCCACCTTTCGCGGCTACAGCCGTGACCAGCTGAGCGGGTGCGGTTACATCCAGCACCGAGGCCCCCCTTTGGTTGATGGTTTAGGTTTCACAGAACTACTGCGTCTCGGCTCTTCACCTTACAGCAATTCCTAAGTACCTATTGTGCTCCTAAAGCTGCGAGGAAAGCACGCCTTAGTACCTATCTACAGTAGCTTGAGTCACATCAGTAACTCTTTTAGCAGAAATCCTTAGGACTTAGGCCCCGCGCCAGACTCATTTGTCTCTACATATACCTTATTGCCTGTGGCTAAGCTCACTACTTCAGTTAAGGTTAAACCCACCAAAATTACAGCTAAAGACAGCACAAAGTAGCGCGGGTTAACTGCTTTATCACCCAAATTTTTTAGCGCTATCAGGCAGCCGATCATCACCAGCACTTTGAGCGTAAAGTCGATCATGACCCCTGAGCCGGCCAGCTGTGGGTAGCGGTCCCAGGGAATGTACAAGATCGCGGCAGTCACTAGGCTCAGCAATAGGCCCGCTCCCCCACCCCAGGCCAGTCCAGCCGCCTTGGCTCCCTCTAGCGCGAAGGAAATCCCCAGGCTTAGGCAGGCAAGGATCAGCCCAATTGCTAGGCAGCGGCGGGCGGTGCGGCGGAAGTTCTGGGTGGCGCTTAGGTGGCTCATTTGGCTCGCTTATTGGTTAGCTACCGGCGCTTTTAAATTGCCGGCACTCCGGTGGGGTTGGTGTCGTCGTCTTCCTCGTCTTGCCATAGGGATTGGTTGGGCACGACCTCGTAGCGCACGTTGGGGTTGCGCGGGGCCTGCCATACCGGGTTGTTGTTAGCGCCGGCTCCGTAAGGGCCTTGTGGGCTCGACGGCGGCTGCGGACTCGTCGGCACGGCGGGCTGCGGACTCGGTTGTGGCACGCCGGCCTGGGCTACCTGCTGGGACGCAGCTGCTGGTGCATCCGGAGTGACTGCTGGCTGCGTTAGCGCCGGGACGGCCTGAGTGGCCTGGGTAGGCTGCTCTGTCGTAGTAGCGGCGTGGCGGCCAGCTCGACGGCGACGCGGCTGGGCATCAGGCGGCAGCGGCGCAGCCGGCTTGACAGCAACAGCCTCATCGGGCGAGTTGGTCGCAAAATAAGATGAAGGTGCAGATTGCGTTGAGGGTGCGCTAAGGCTTGAAGGCGCATTCACAGCAGCACTTGAAGCAGCCGTTGCGGCCGCGCTAACGCTAGAAGCAGCAGAGGCCGCACTAGCCGGTGCCGGCTCATCTGACTGTAGCCAAGGCGGCGTAGTCGAGCGCGGCTTAAGCCTAGAGCGGCGGGTCCTAGGCGCCGTCGTCGCACTAGAAGCAGCAGAACCAGCGGGCGCAGCAGAACCAGCAGGCGCAACAGAGCCAGCCTCAGCAGAACTAGCCACAACAGGCACACTAGCGGTGGCCGAGCTAGCTGCACTGAGAGAGGAGCTATCAACCACGGGCGTGGAGGCGCTACGCACGCGCACCACCGGAGTGGCATCAGTCTTGTCGGGAAGTTTGGTCGGATGCACCGAATCAGGCAGATCCTGCTTAGGCGCAGGCTTCTTCTTAGGCTTCTTTGCTGTTTTCTTTGCGGACTTCTTCGCGGGCTCTTCACGCTTAGTTTTGCGCATAAAGCCGGTGAACACGAAGGCCGCGATCAGGGATAGTCCCAGGGCCAAAATAGCCTGACGAGTCTCAATGAAGGCCCAAGCCGCCAGCGGGAAAACCACCGCCGCCGTCCACATATACATAACCAGCACCACGCGCCGGTGCGTCAAACCAGCCGAAAGCAGACGGTGGTGGATGTGCATACGATCCGGATGGAAGGGGCTTTTACCTGCGCTAACGCGACGCACCACAGCCAGCATCATGTCCGTTAGCGGCAACAGCATCATGGCCAGGGGCAACAGCACCGGCAAGAAGGCCGGCAGCGCGCGCCCATAGCTAATCGAAATCGGGTCAATCTGGCCGGTAACCACAATTGCCGTGGCCGCACTCATTAAGCCCAGCAGCATAGAGCCACAGTCGCCCATGAAGATTGTGGCCGGGTTGAAGTTATGCGGCAAAAAGCCCAGGCAGATACCGATCAGGGCGGCACCTAACGTGGCCGCCAGTGAGGCGTAAGAGTCAGGCGACGTGTTACGGGTAAGCACATAGGTGTAGCCAAAAAACGCCATGGCGCCAATAGCTACAGTTCCCGCAGCCAAACCGTCCAAACCATCAACAAAGTTAACGGCGTTAATGGCGGTAAGTACCACGAAAATCGTCATGACCATGGAAAAACCGGAAGAACCGATAGTCAGCCCCGCAATTGGGAAAGACACCAGTTGCACACCCTGCCAGGCCAAAATCGAGGCTGCCAGGGCTTGGCCGGCAAGTTTTGCCCACCATTCCAAGTCAAATAGGTCATCCACCACGCCCAGTGCACACAGCAGGCCGCCGGAGGTCACCACGCCCCAGGCGCTGCCTCCTTCAAACACGCCCTCCAGGTAGGGAATATGGGAGGCCACCGCAATGGCAGCCACCATACCCACATACATGGCCACACCGCCCAGGCGCGGCACGGGCACCTTGTGCACGTCACGCGAACGTACCGGGGTGAGTGTGTGAGTCACCAAAGCGATGTGACGCACCACCGGCACACTCACGTAGGTAATGGCCGCAGCCACCAACAAAATCAGTAGGTAAACCTTCACAGGCGACCCCTATCCGTTTACCTTGCCGATAACAGCTTCGATCTGCGCCACGCTGAGCACCCCTACACGCAGCACCTTAGGCTGGGGGGCTGCGAAAGAAACGATAGTGGAGGGTACTGGGCCAGGGGTGGCGCCGTCGTCGAGCAAGTAAATCTCGCCCGAGTCGATCTGAGGACCAAAGTAAGTGCGCGCCTGGGTAGCGTCGGTGGCGGGCGGCTGGCCGGTGAGGTTGGCGCTGGTAACTGCCAGCGGGCCGGTTTGGCTCAGCAGCTGCAAAGTAAGCGGATAGTTGGGTTGGCGTACGGCTACGGTGCCGCCGGTTTCGCCCAGGTCCCAGCTTAGATCTGGGTGGGCGGGAAGAATCAGGGTAAGCGCCCCGGGCCAGTAGGCTTCCATGAGGGCGCGGGCAGGGGTTGGGATATTGGCGACGACGCCGTCCAGCTGACAGATGTCGCTGACTAGTACCGGCGGGGGCATTTGCCGTCCCCGACCTTTGGCTGCCAACACCTGCGCCACGGCGTGAGCGTCACTTGCTAACGCGCCGATTCCATAGACGGTGTCGGTAGGGATAATCGCCACTTTGGCAGCCTGAAGATGGCTGACTGCGGCTTGCACGGGGATAGTCACTCTCCCATACTGCCACCCGTCAGGCCACCTATTCCACCCCGTTGGGACTTAAACCACTCGTTGACGTACCTCTCCCGCGCTTAAACTTACCTGTTTGAGGCCACCCTCACTTTCATAAACAACCACCACGGTGCGATCAGTCCAGGCCACATCGCTGTAGCCAAAACTACCTGGCTCAAGTTCAACTAGGAACTGATAGCGCACCGGTCCATACTCTTCTCCCTCTGTGTAACCATAGTCTGCGCCCGGGGGTAGCAGCACGGCTTCCAGCCAGCCATTACGGCGTTGGCGCGCATCAAAGGCGTTAGTGAGCAGTGCGAACCGGTCATCGGCATGTCTACCGCCGTAAACAGTGTTGTAAAGCTCAGATTGCATTAAAAATACGTGCGGTTGGTCAGAAACAATCACTAACCCAAATTCACTGGCGCGCACGCTAACCATGCCCGCGTTACAGCCCGGATCGGCCACAGGATCGGGCGAAGCCTTAGACCAGCTAACTCCCCCGTTTACGCTGACTGCAGACAGGCGCTGGCCGCTATAGCCGGCGTCACGAGCGGAAAGCAGCAGGACGTCCGCGTTTACTTGGGCTATGCAAAATTCATCGACGCCGCTGGTGGCGGTGCCGCCGGCCAGGGAGCCGGTTTGTCCTGCCTGTGTTTGCTGGCAAGGTTGGCCCAGGAACCAGCTTTGACCGCCGTCGTCGCTAAGCAGGCAGCAGGCCTGCAACTGCTGCGCCCCCTCACTGCTGCCCTCTACCCGCAGCACTAGGGGCTGTACCAGGCGGCCGCCATTTAGGCAGACGCCATGACCCGAGACACTAAAGCCGCAGGGAGCCACCTTGAAATTGGTGCGCCAACTACGTTTGCCGTTTGTCGCGGCGGCGGCCATATCGATTTGGCGCCAGCTCCAGGTGTAACCATTATCCCGGCTGACCCCGTAGAGCAGGGCTAACTCCTCATCACCCTGTTTGGCTAGGGCGGCGGCGGGAGTTTCATGCCAACCCGGGGCTGGGGCTTGCAGGGCCGGCTTGGCCCCAAACAGGCCAGTTAGTCGTGAGGCTGTAATAAATAGGTGTAACTTACTGCCATCCCAGATCAGGGAGGGGTCAGAGTAGCCACAGCCGATACCGTCCAGGCTGTAACCGCGCGCTACCCCCTCAGCCAGGATCTGGGCGTCATCCCAGGTGGAGCCGTGGTTGTAGCTGTGGCGCACCACTACCGAGTTGGGGTTGGGCAGGTCGTCAGGCAGCGCGCCGCCGCTGGAACGCCAGTGTTCACCTTTGGGACGCGGGCGTAGATCATGAACTAGCACCAGGTGGCCTGAATCCAGATGTACCAGCGCTGGCACTCGGGCACTAAAGTCGGCTTGGCCGCTAGGGTAAAGAATTTGTCTTTCCATGTTTCATACCAGGTTACTTTTAAGCGGGCGTTTTGTCAGGCAGATGGCAGGCTGGGGTTAGACCAGGTTACGGGCGTTAGCCCAGCGGGTTAGCTCATAGCGGTTAGATAGTTGTAGCTTGCGCAGCACTTTAGAGACGTGGGTTTCCACAGTTTTAATGGAGATGAACAGTTCACTGGCTACCTCTTTATAGGTGTAGCCGCGCGCAATTAGACGCATAACTTCGCGTTCACGGTTGGAAAGTAAGTCCAGTTCACTGTCTTCTACCTGCGCTGGGGTGGAACCAAACGCATCCAGCACAAAACCGGCTAGACGCGGGGAGAACGCGGCGTCGCCACTAGCTACCCGCTCAATGGCTGCCACCAGGTCAGACGGGGCAATGGCTTTAGTGACATACCCGCGAGCGCCGGCCCGGATAACGCTTACGACGTCGTCGGCGGCGTCAGAAACGCTTAGGGCTAAAAAGCGGGTGGCAGTGATATCCGCGCAGTCCCGGACCACCTGGGCGCCACCGGAGCCGCTGCCGCCGGGCAGGTGCACGTCTAGCAGCACCACATCGGGTTTTAGGGCGTGGACGGCGGCGATTGCCCCGGGCACGTCCTCGGCCTCGCCCACTACGGTGATTCGCTGCGGTACGCGCTCTAGTTGGGCGCGCACCCCGGCGCGGATAAGGGCGTGGTCGTCAACGAGCAGGACGCGTAGAGGTTCAGCCATGTAGTTAATTGTATTGGCTCCCCTACACCCAAAATCATCCCTTCCCTATAAAAAATACATGGGGTTTATAGGCAACGGACGAAATGTCAGTTTTTGTGCAGCCAGTGCCGTCAGTGCCGCCAGTGCCGTCAGTGCCGTCAGTGCACCCAGCTCCTGCCAGCCAGCTCCTGCCAGCCAACTCCTACAGAGCTACTGCAAGGCCAGGCGCAGACACACCTCTGTGCCAGGCTCTCGCGCGCGGATGGTGGCGCTGCCGCCGTGGCGCTGCATCCGGCCGATGATAGAGTCGCGCACCCCGTGGCGGTCTGGGTTTATGGCTTCTAGCTCAAAGCCGGCGCCGTGATCGCGCACGTAGGCTTCCACTTCTTGGCCGCTGACCTCCACATATAGGCTGATTGGGGGTTTGCCGTGGCGTACCGCGTTGGCTAGGGCTTCACGCAGGGCCGAGGTGAGCACGCGGGTTTTGGCGGTGGCCGGGGTGTCTCCCACAATCACGCTATCTACAGGCACGCCGTAAAGCTGCTCAATTTCACGTGAAACGCTTTCTACCTCGCTGCGAAGGTTTTCGTTAGTGGGGTGGTTATCCCCGTAAAGCCAGGCGCGCAGTTCACGTTCTTGGCTTAGCGCCAGGGCGGCCACGCGCTGGGGGTCGTCAGCTTGGGCGCGCAGCAGGGTGAGGGTTTGCAGCACTGAGTCGTGTAGGTGGGCGGCAATGTCGGCGCGTTCGGAGGCGCGCGCCTGGGCGGCTTGGGTTTGGGATAGTTGCCTGATTACTCCCAGCCACAGCGGGGCGAGCACTAGGGCCACCACGCTTAGCATCACTAGGGCCGCGAACGCCCTGATCAGCATGCCTGACATGTCGGTGTGGTCGCTGAGCCAAATCAACACCCCTAAAACTGCTAGGGCCAGGCCGGCCGCTAAGCGCGCGATTGCCGCCATTGAACGCGGGGTATGCATTACTTCTTCGGCTTGGCTCCAGGCCAGGGCGGCGCCGCAACCGATTATCAGCAGCGGCAGGTAGGCGTTGCTTTCCAGCCAGCCTCGACTCCAGGCCACCAGGATTGCGGCCAGGGCTAGCAGCACTACGCCGCTAAATATGGTGGTGGCCTGATCTCTGCCGTCTTTGCTCTGTAGCTGGTTTAGCTGCGCGGCCAGGCGGGTGGGGGCGGCTAGCTGTGAACTGGCTGGGTTGCCGGCTGGAATTAGGGCTATGGCCAGGGCATATGCCAGCGCACCGACCCCGTTTAGGAAGAGCAGACCCACAAAAATAGCGCGCACTAGCCACACGTTTACGCCCAGGTGCGTGGCTATGCCCGCGCACACCCCGCCCATTAGGGCTGCTGGGGGCATTTGTCCGTCAGCTAGTGGGGTAGGGTTGTGGTTCAGGCGCACCAGTTGGGGGCGCGACGACGACGCCCGGGTACCGCCTTGAGTTCCGGCTCGGCTGCCGGCGCCCTGGTCACCTGTCACACGGCTGGCTCCCGGCTGCCTACCGCCCGCCTGTGGGCCAGCCTGAGTAGCGCTACTCCCCCACGCGCAGCTTTCCTGCCCGTAGACGCTGTCCCACGGCCAATTTTGCTGACCATAGTGACTGCGCGCGCCGTCTACTTGCAAACCGGCGCTCCCTCGCCCACTACCTCGGGGGCTGTGCCAACTAGGCGGCGGGGTGAAGTCGGGGCGCCAGGGTTGGCCCGCAGTTAACTCAGACTGGCCCGCTGCGAGGGCTGACTGGGCGCCAGCAGGGTCCGACTGTGCGGCAGCGGGGGCCGATTCGGCGCCCTGTTCTCCAGCAGGGGCAGACGCGGCCGGAGCTGAGACGACCGGCGCTGAGGCGAGCGGCGACGTCGGATCTGGGATAGGTGACGCTAAGCCCGCCAGCGGCGTCGAGCCTGCAGACTGTGGCGTCGAACCTGACAGTGACGACGTCGGCCCTGGGGAAGGCTGCGGCAAGTCAGAGGACTGATTAGGGGTGGCACTCACGTTTATATAGTTGCACGCACAGGGGTGCCATTAGGGGTAGCTGGGGATTAATCAGGGTTATATCAGGGTAGTCCCCAATATCGCCAAAGCATCGGTTAGCTGCAAACTTGAAGCATGAACAGCAAAGACTTTAACAACGACGCCGAGCGCGAGGGTGCTGCGGACTCTACTTCCGCGCAGGGCTCCGCGCACAGCGAGTCCGCGCAGGGCTCAGCGCAGAGCGGCCAGAGCGCTTACGGCCAGGCCGGCACCGCGCAGGGCCGCCCGGGCCAGACTTTCCAGGGCACCGGCTACCAGGCCCCCGGCCACCAGAACGGTCCCGCATTCCAGGCCCCCGGCTACCACAGCAACCCCGGCACCTACGGCCAAAGCGGCATGGACCGCTTCTTTAACTCGATCCGCGCCATGAACCTCTACCGCGCCCAGCCGCGAGTGCTTGGTGGCGTATGCTCGGGGATTTCCCAGCGCTACGGCATCGACATGACCCTGATGCGCATCTTGTTTATAGTTGCCGCCCTGCTTGGTTTTGGCGGTTTCCTCTACTCCCTGGCCTGGGCTTTCCTGCCCGAGGTTGAAGATGGGCGCATCCACGTGGAGCAGGCCCTGCACGGCGACTTCACCGGCGGCCTGGCTGGCGCGATTGTGTTAGCGCTCTTTAGTGGCGCCCCGGCAAGCGTTTCGCTAGGTTTCTTACCCAGTTTTTTTGGTAATAGCACCCTTATTGGTATCGCCGCTGTGGTAGCGGTGCTGCTCATCGCTAACTCACGGCGTAACTCGCAAAACTACTCTGGCTACCCCTACGGCCCTGGCGGTTACGACGGCGGCGCTGGCTATGGTCCCGACGGCGGCAACGGGGGCGGCACTGACGGCGGCTACGGAAACAGCGGCGTCGGCTCAGAAAACTACGACCCAAACGGGGCTTACGCCTCAACCCGAGGCTACGACGGCGGCGTCGGCCACGGCCCCAACGGCACTTACAACGGCAGCTATGGCCCCAACGGCACTTACAACGGAGGCGAGGGCCAGCAGGTTTTTTCCGCCCCGCCCGTAGGCAGCAACGGTAAGCCCATTCCGCGTTGGCAGGGCAACTACAACGCGGGCGGCCCGCGCCCTAGCTACCAGCCCTACCAGCGTAAAAACTGGGCGCCCGGACCGGGCAGTATGTTAAGCCTGATCACCCTGGGTTTGCTGGTGATGTGTGCAATTCCTATGGTGCTTGAGCAGAGCCTGCGCTCCCTGGTGATCTCGGCGGCCTTAGCGGCAGGCGTGATGGGCCTGGCCCTGGCAGTGTGCGCAGTACGCGGACGTCACGGCGGCTGGATCAGCGTAATGGCAGTGTTTTCCCTGATTTTCGGTTTCATGCCGATCGCTGCAATCACTTCGGCGGCACCGCAAAGCGCGCTGGATATTGATTGGCAAAATGTTCGGGTAGATAAGTCCAACTACAACTACATGGTTCCTTCGATCCCGAACTTCGTGGGCGAAACAACCCTTGACCTGACCCAGGCTCCGGCCGGCGAAAACCGCACCATCACGGTGAACTCTTTTGTTGGCCAGCTGACTATTAAAACCGCCTACGGCCAGAGCGTGCGGATTGAGATGGACCATTCTAAGGGTGTAGAAGCGGCCACGCTGAGTGCCTACTCCCCCTGGCAGGTCAGTGAGAACGGCGTCGTGCACACCCTGCAGCCCACCAACACCTACAACTCTATCGACGGTGACAACTCCGACGACTTCGACGACGACGCCAGCACCCCCACCCCGCGCAACTGGGTGACCGCCTCCCCCAGCCCCTCTGGCACCGCAAGCGCCACCCCCGGCAGCGCAGTAGCCAGCCCCGGCGCCACGGCGTCGAGCAGCTCACAGCCATTTGCCATGTACTACTACGAAAAGAGCACGGTTAACGGTTGGCCTTCAGGCTCTGCCAGCAAGCTGATCTTCTCTTCGCCAGCTAGCGTGCAGGGCGCAAATGCAAAGGGCGCGAACGCGCAGGATGCAGGCGCACAAGGTTCAAGCGCGCAGAGCTCAAATGCACCCAATTCAAAGGGCACCATCACGGTCAAGGTGGGACAGGCTGTAGGCCAGGTGCGCACCATCGAGTCGGCTCCCACCAGCAACTAAGGAAACAAGCAAATGAGCATCAACAGCAGTTACCTAAACCCCGATAGCTCCGGTGCCCCCTATGGGTCCAGCAGTTCCAATGGTTCCGCTGACTCTTACAACTTCAGCGGAGACTACAGTTCCTACGATGAGCCTGCCAGCCCGCTGTCCACCACCAGCGCCGCCAGCGCAACGGGAGCTAGTGAGACGGGGACATACGGGGCTTACGGGGCGGCCAGCGCCACGGGAGCCAGCGAGACGGGGACCGGCACCACGGCAGCCAGCGCGAGCGCCACTTCGGCCAGCTCAGCCGCTTACAACTCCACTGGCGCATATAGCTCCACCGAGGCTTACTCCACCGGCTCCTCCGAGCCCACCGGCTCCTCCAACTCCACTAAGGACGATGCTGTTTGGCGTGGCCAGAGCAGCAAAGAGCCTGCCGAGCTAAAGCGTCCGCGCGTGTCCACCCTGGTGGCTTCCCTGATCATGTTGGCCGCAGCCGCAATTTTGGGGGCACTGGCCATGGGAGTGCACTTCTCCTGGACGGCGGTAGGGGCTAGCACCCTGGGCACGATTGGCCTGGTCTTGATCGTGTCGGCATTCTTCGCCAACCGCAACAAGTCCCACACCTGACAGACAAGCACTGCCAATACACAGGCATAGACAAACACAGGCAAAATCGTCCGTTCCCTATAAAAAACACGTGTATTTTTATAGGGAACGTACGATATTTAAGTTTTTGTGGACCCAGGTGCCGGTTCAGTTTTGTAAAAGACCCAGGCACCCAGCAACACAAATGCCGCCCCACCCAGCCGAGCGCCGTCGTCGGCCCCAAAACCTGCACATTTACCACGTAACCGCCACCCTCACCACCCGCGCGGGGCTTAATCCCCATACCCGCGCCACCGGCAGCATAAATACCCTGTAGGCAGTTAATGTCACTTGGCCCGGGCCGCATTTTGCGACGACGCCGGGCCCTGCCACAGGGAGGGTAAGCCCCATGACCACAGTGGGCGCAGACGTAGAAGCCCTACGTCAACTGGCGCAAATGTTTACGGATAACTCGTCGAAGCTGACCGGCGACGTAATTCCAACGATCAACTCGCGGCTAAATTCCAGCGGCTGGGTGGGCGAAGACGCCGAAAGCTTCAAGGCCGACTGGCACGGTCACCTCATGGGCCAGCTCAACAACGCAGCGACCCAGCTTTCCGACGCCGCCGCCACGCTAAACCGCAACGCGGACGAGCAGGAGCAGGCATCCTCGATCGCGGGGGCCAGCTCGGCACTTCAAAGTGGGCTTTCCAACCCGCAGCCGGCGAACAATGATCCCGCAGAGGACAAGGCTAAGTCGTGGTGGGAGAAGGCCAAAGATTGGTGGAACAAGCCGATCGAAGACAAGCTGCATGACATCAGCGATTGGACCGGAAAGGCAGCTGCAGTCTGCACTATCGTTGCCGGAGTGCTAGCCGTGACTGGTGTTGGCGCACCGGTGGCTGCTGCACTGTTCACAACTGCACAAGTGTTAACAATTGCTTCAGCATCAACTGATATTGCCTCAAACAGCATCAAACTATACAACGGAGACATTGGTTGGCGTGAGTTTGCAGTTGAAACTGGCTTTGACGCTTTGTCAATTGCAGGCGCAGGCGGGTCATTAGCCGGCCTTTCTAAGGCTTCTAATATCACGCTTCGATCCAGCGCCGGTGAAATCAAGCAAGCTTTCAAATCTCCAACTGAAAGCACCATGAAATATGTGGGCAAGGAAGCAGTGAAAGAAATATTACCAAGCCCTAAAGATCAGCTCTACAACACTGCTAAAGAGGCTGGTCATAGCGGTCTAAAATACGCCGCACAGGTGGTTGACAGTCGTTACCAGGGCAAACCTATGCCTGTTTTTGACCCTTACGAGTCTATTATTAAACCACTTGATAAAGGTAGGCGCGGACCCTGGGCTGAGGTTTCACCAATGCCTAACCTATTCAAAAAAGCTAAGTAATTCGGCTGCAATAAGTGGCCTGGTTTAGATAGATCGGCTGACCGTTATGGCTGCCCAGCTACATTAAGCAGCCTGGGTAGCCTGGGCAGCCGGGGTAGCCGGGGTAGCCTGGGCACCAAAAGTCACCTGGCTGCTTAGCTTTCTGTGCTACCTGTGGTATTTGGCTCTCTGCGCTCTCAGCTCGACGACGCTCTGCTCTCTGCGTTATCCGCCGACGGCGCTCTGCGGCATAGACACGCACAGCAGCACAGATAAGTGCAGTGACGCCCACAGATACCCATCGCCTTGCAGGCACAGTATCTGCGCGGTGCCTGCATGGTATCTGCACGACGCCGGCACGGAGCCTACATATTGTGCACTGCGTCTGCAGATACTGACATTTCATCCCTTCCCTATAAAACCCCATGGAATTTTTATAGGGAAGGGATGATTTTGCCTGTATTTGTGCCAGTCTGTATTTGTACCCAGTCTGTATTTGTGCACAGCCTGTATTTGTCTGCTGCGCCTGCTGTGTCTGCTGCGCCTGTGTTTACTTGTAGGCACAACTAATTACTTGTAGGGCACAACCTCAAGCTTGCCGTCTACAAGTTCCCCAAGGTAAATGTGCTTTGCCGAGCTGTAGCCCTGCTCCTTGAGCTGCTGCTTCACCCATGCCTTGTCTTTGTTGGCAAGCGCTAGACCAAGGCTGATGATCTGGCCATCGCTAATGATCGGCAGCAGCGGAACCTTGCTTTGTGCACCACGCTGACGGATGATCAGATTACCGTTTGCCTCCATAATGCCAACCTTCACATCGCGAATGCTGGAGATGTTCTCCTCACGCAGACAACGGCTTACCTGCTCGGCACGCAAACCAACCCTGGCGCAATTGGCGACTTTCAGTTCGCCGTCGTAAATGATGACTTCCGGCTGGCTTGAGATAGCCCGCCTAAAGGTCTTGTTACTGCTTATCAGTAGCTTTACTGAAATCACCACAAGCGACCAGATAAGCGCAATAATCAGGAACTGCAGCACTGAGACCGAAGAGTTGTAAATGACGCCGCCGATAATTCCACCCAGCACATAGTTCTGAATCTGGTTAAGCGGAGTATTTACCGAAAACTCATATTTCCCCATAATGTTAATCTGAATAATCATTACGAGGATACCAAGCACAAACTTAATTGCGGTTAGCGTATAGAAATCCATGTCAGTGCTTCCCATCCACATAGACGTTGTGATCAATAATGTGCGTACGCTCAAGTGTGTAGGAGTTGTTGTCTTCGTCCAGGTGAACGCGGTAATCCTCGTCTTTAAAACGCACAATAATGCCGTCTTTTAGACTGGTTGAATTTACCAGTACTTCGTCTGTGGAAATTTTTTGATCCTGCGCAACGCCCTTAACGAAAAGCACTAACTGCTTTGACTGGGCCGCTTGGTCACTCAAGTCAAAGTATTGCTCGGTCTGAATTCCCACCAGCACTAGCGAAAGAATCAGGGCACCCACACCCAGATCCCGCCAGCGGGTGCGCATCCTGTCACGCATGTAAAGCACACTGAAAACCAGGCACACCAGCAGTAGCGCCAGGATCGAAATCACGCGCATGGTCGAGTCAGTCGACTGCTGCGAGATGATGTAATCAAGGGTATAAAAGTCCATTTGTCACTTCGGTTTCGGCTTTAGTAGGTCCCCGCAGGTGGCAGGGGGCGGACGACGTCACAGGCAAAATCATCCCTTCCCTATAATTTTTCCATGGGGTTTTATAGGCAACGGACGAAATCTCAGTATTTGTGAGGCATTTCCTTTGGATACCCCCCGCAAGGCCCTTATTCCTGCTACTTCCTACACCGACGTCGACCCTTTCAGCCAGCGCTCCCAGCAGTGCCAGCACTACCAGCCCTACCAGCGCTCCCAGCAGTGCCAGCAGTGCCAGAAATTCCGGCAGGAATCTGGAAGTACTCCAGGTAGGCCACAAAACGATCCTGCACACTCAGGCAAGTGTCAGTGAGGAAACCATTTTCGTCGCCCCAGCGTTCCAGGCCACGATAGTAGAGACCTTTGAGGTCGTCAGTAATTATGAACGGCACGATCCCGGCCGCCAGGCACTGATGCAGCATGAGCAACCGCCCCACGCGTCCGTTGCCATCTTGAAATGGGTGGATGCGCTCAAAGCGCACATGCCAGTCCAGAATCTGTTCCAGCGTGGCAAGGCGGTTGGCGGCGTCGAACAAGGGGGCCATATGTTTGGCGACGTCGCCGGGGGCACTGGTCTCATGCATGGCCACTTCGTTGGGCACCCGCTTATAGTCCCCGACGGCGAACCAGTCCAGGTCAGAGTGGGTTGTGCCCTGCTTGAGAATGCGGTGCAGATCCTTTACGTAGGCTTCATTAATAGGTGAACCGACGGCGTCGATAACGCGATCGATGGCGCGAAAGTGGTTGCGTGCCTCAACGATGTCATCTACGCGCAGGCCGTCCCCGCCAACTGTTGAGGTTTCAAAAATGAGGCGCGTCTGTTCCTGGGTGAGCTGGGACCCCTCGATATGGTTGGAGTTGTAGGTCATCTCCACCTGCAGGCGGTGGTAGATTCCGCCGCGCACACCCGCCGCACGCTCCTGACGAAGCCTGGCCACCAGCGCTTGTTTGTCGCCGTCAGTGGGGATTACAGAGGGTGTCATTGGGTAATTATCACATGGAGTTAGACAGACAAATACAGGCAAAATCATCCCTTCCCTATAATTTTTCCATGGGGTTTTATAGGGAAGAGATGAAATCTCAGTATTTGTGAGGCATTTCCTTTGGATACCCCCGCAAGGCCTTTATTCCTGCTCTACACCGACGTCAGCTCCGCAGGGGCTCTTCTTGCTGTGACTTCCTAGGACGACGCCGCCTTGGTTTCTACTGCTACAACCTTCGTCTAAGTTTCAGCTAGCAGCAGGCCGCGCCTACTACCCCTCGGCAACCGGCGCGGCCTTGCTCTCACAATTCAGCTCTCTAGGTCCTGGTAGACCGGCTGCCACATGGCGCGGCGAACGGCCTCGACGACGTCACCCGGATCCATGTCGCACTGGCCATCTGCGATAGCCTGACGGACGACGGCAACCGCGACAGTCGCCGACGACGCACGCAAGTGATCCACCGGCGGCAGGAGGGACGCACCCAGTTCGTGCGACGTCACCTGACTGGCCACGGCCTCGGCAGCGGCCAGAATCATCGCATCGGTCACGTGAGGGGCACCGGACACAATCGTTCCAAGCCCCAGGCCCGGGTACAGCAACGAGTTGTTGCCCTGCCCGATTTGGAAGGTAGTCCCCTCATAGTCGAAGGGAAGGATCGGAATGCCCGTGGCCACCAGCGCGCGCCCCTTGGACCAGGCGATGATGTCCTGCGGCATAGCCTCAATCTTCTCCGTCGGATTCGACAAAGGCAGGACGATGGGCCGCTCGCACCCCTGGCTCAAAGACTCGATGACATCCTGCGTAAAGGCACCGTGATCCGTCGATGTTCCGATCAGGATCGTCGGGCGAACGCGGCGCACGGTTTCCAGCAGGCCGATCGCGCCATCCTTGCGCTCCCAGTCGGCGACCTCGGAGGCGCTGCGCGCGTAGGCAGCCTGGTAATCGGGCAGCCCCTCCATGTCATCGGTCACCAGTCCGGCGCGGTCAATCAGCCAGATGCGATCCTTCGCCTGCTCGGGGGTCAGTCCCGCGCGCACCATGCCCGCATGGATCTGGTCGGCCATGCCGGTTCCTGCGGTGCCCGCGCCGTAGACAAGGAGGCGCTGGTCCGCGAAGGTCGTGCCGTTGGTCTTCATGCCCGCAATGACAGCGGAGATG